>JAABUQ010000568.1_pt1 | contig 86664 bp, 79 predicted proteins | sample 5560001 | NCBI WGS metagenome assembly JAABUQ01 (sample SAMN10711888, study PRJNA513371) | rock metagenome | isolation source: Antarctica rocks | place: Antarctica: Victoria Land, Finger Mt nord | collected 2015-12-18 | reverse complement strand
AAAATTCAGGCATCTTATCATTAAGGAGGTCTTGTTGACAAAGCTAGACCTCTTTTCTTTATACCATGAATACCTGAAACCTTGAACCTATAAGTGTTGTAGCCCTCCTTGTCACCCCTTCAGCTTTAAGTCAGTAGTATAGTCAGATATTTTGTCATGACATATGTCACCCAGTAGCTCCTGTCCGCAATTCACCTGTAACCATAAAACGAGGGTACACGGAAATGTTTTTGGTTACAGGTGAATTGCGGTTGAAAGGTAGAATCTGACCGTCAGCATCCGCTCAAGTGCCAGCGCCTGATCGCAGCGGGATTAGTCAGTGAATACTGCTTGAGTTAGGGTGTGGTGTGTGGGGTGTGGGGTGCATGCAATACAATTAAACAGCACAAGTCCGAGGATACATGTGAAGGTTTTGGTTGTGGGCAATGGGGGCCGCGAACATGCCCTCGCTTGGAAACTGTTGGAATCACAGCAAATTGAGCAGGTGTTCTGCGTTCCTGGTAATGGGGGTACGGCAAACATGGAGCGTTGCCAGAACGTAGCCCTAAGCGTGGATGACTTTGAGGGAATTGGACGATTTGCCGCCAACTCCGGCATCTCTCTCGTCGTGGTAGGTCCTGAACTACCGCTGGCGAGGGGAATAACAGACTACCTCCAGCGCCAAGGTCTGATGGTATTCGGTCCCACGAAAGCGGGAGCTACGATTGAGGCGAGTAAGTCTTGGGCAAAAGCTCTGATGCAGGAAGCCGGGATTCCCACGGCACGGGCGGTTGTATTTACAGAGGCGGCGGCAGCGAAAGCCTACGTGAAGGCACAGGGGGCACCGATTGTCGTTAAAGCCGATGGTTTGGCAGCTGGCAAGGGGGTGACGGTTGCCGAAACGGTTGAGCAAGCCCAGGGGGCGATTGAGGCTATCTTCCAGGGGCAGTTCGCCCAAACCGTTAAGTTTGTGGTAATTGAAGAATGTTTGACTGGGCAAGAGGTTTCGGTTTTAGCCCTGACGGATGGGCTAACAATTCGCTCCTTGCTACCAGCTCAGGATCATAAGCGAATTGGTGAGGGTGATACCAGGGAGAATACCGGCGGCATGGGAGCTTATGCGCCTGCACCGTTGAGTAGATCGATGATGGAACGAATTGAGACTGAAGTATGCCAGAGTGCGATCGCGACCTTAAGGGCTAGGGGGATCGACTACCGAGGCGTCCTCTATGCGGGGTTGATGATTACACCCGATGGCGAGTTCAAAGTTTTGGAATTTAACTGTCGCTTTGGCGATCCAGAAACTCAAGTTATTCTGCCACTACTGGAAACGCCCTTGTCAGACTTGCTACTAGCCTGTACTCAGCAGCGATTGTCAGAACTGCCACCGCTCACCTGGAAGGCTGGGGCAGCGGCTTGTGTTGTTCTTTCAGCTGGGGGTTATCCTGGGTCCTACCAGAAGGGGCAAGTCATTACTGGGATTAATCAGGCTGAAGCAGTGGGAGCCAGTGTATTTCACGCTGGCACGAAGCTGAAGCAGCAACAGGTGGTGACAGATGGTGGTCGTGTTTTGGGTGTTACCGGGATAGGGGATACTTTTGCTCAAGCGATAGACCTTGCCTACGCCGCGATCAACTGTATTCAGTTTGACGGGATGTACTATCGGCGGGATATTGGCTACCGCGTCAAATCAGTTGTTACTTTTTAGTAAAGAAACCACTAAGAAATAATAACTTTTAAAAATGCTGGCTCTACTGAAAACCATCCAAGAAGCGATCACCCATTGGTGGTCGGAGTTCACCCTCCAAACCAAGCTGATGGCTGCTGCCACGTTGGTGGTTTCTTTGATCATGAGCGGTCTCACCTTCTGGGCTGTCAACACGATTCAACAGGATGCTCGTTTGAGCGACACCCGCTTCGGTCGTGACCTCGGACTGCTGCTGGCATCCAACGTAGCACCGCTGATTGCACAAGACAATCTGACCGAGGTTGCCCAGTTTTCCCAACGCTTCTACAACAGCACCTCTAGCGTGCGCTATATGCTCTACGCCGACGAAGCCGGGAAAATCTTTCTCGGTCTTCCCTTCGGGGAATCGGAGGTGGAAAACTCCCTCACCATTGAGCGTCGGATTGAGTTGCCAGACAATTACGCCGCGAATTCCGAAGTGCCGATGGTACGGCAGCACCAAACGCCGGATGGAGAAGTCACCGATGTCTTTGTTAGCCTGAGTTACGAGGGTAAATACCAGGGTGTTTTAGCCATTGGCATTAACCCCAACCCCACGGTAGTCACGTCCTCAAATCTCACACGCGATGTTACAATTGCCGTTTTCGTCTCGATCTGGGTAATGGTGATTCTGGGAGCTGTGTTTAACGCCCTGACCATTACCCAGCCGATTAAGGAACTGCTGGTGGGGGTCAAAAACATTGCGGCTGGGAATTTCAAGCAGCGGGTTGACCTGCCATTAGGAGGCGAACTAGCGGGGTTAATCTCCAGCTTCAATGAAATGGCAGAGCGGCTGGAGCGCTATGAAGAGCAAAATATCGAAGAACTAACAGCCCAGAAAGCCAAGCTGGAAACGCTAGTTTCGACGATCGCAGATGGGGCCATACTGCTAGATACAAATTTGCAGGTGATTTTAGTCAACCCTACCGCACGGCGAATTTTTGGCTGGGAGGGCGGCAATGTGGTAGGAGGCAATGTTCTGCATTGTTTACCATCGTCGGTGAAAGTGGAGTTGACGCGCCCCTTATATCAAATAGCATCTGGCGATCGCGAAAGCGCTGAGTTCCGCGTCACCCTCGTCCAGCCAACGAACCGCACCATCCGCATTCTTCTGACTACGGTTCTTAACCAGTACCGGGAAAGTATCAAAGGCATTGCGATGACCGTACAAGACATTACCCGTGAGGTAGAACTGAACGAGGCTAAAAGCCAGTTCATCAGCAACGTCTCTCATGAATTGAGAACCCCCCTGTTCAACATCAAAACCCACATCGAAACTCTCCAAGAGTACGGCGAAGACCTCAGTGAAACTGAACGCCGGGAGTTTCTCGAAACCGCCAATCATGAAACAGACCGTCTCAGCCGCCTGGTTAACGATGTCCTGGATTTGTCACGACTTGAATCCTGCCGCATCTATCACTTTGGAGAGGTGGATCTGGCTCAAGCGATCGAGCAGACGGTACGGATCTACCAGCTGAACGCCCGAGATAAAGGCATTGAAATGGTTCAGGAAGTTGCCTCTGCGTTGCCACCAGTGGTGGGTAACTATGATTTGTTGCTGCAAGTATTTACCAATCTAGTCGGCAATGCGCTCAAGTTTACCCAGTCGGGCGGACGAGTGGCAATTCGCGCCTATCCACACTTTGGGGCGCCAAACAGTCAACAAAAGACCGAGCAAGTACGTATTGAAGTATCTGATACTGGGATGGGGATCGCGACTGAGCACCAGGATAAAATTTTTGGTCGCTTTTTCCGTGTGGAAAATCGGGTGCATACCCTGGAAGGCACTGGACTGGGGCTATCGATTGTGAGAAATATCATGGAAGAAAAGCATCACAGCAGCGTCCACCTGGTTAGTGAAGTCGGCGTTGGCACGACCTTTTGGTTCGACCTATTAGTATTTAAGGAAGAAGCGGCAGCGATTGAGAATCTGGCAGTTGCCTAGGGCTTGCTCTCCTGCCCCCCTGCCCCCCTACTCCTTGGGGGCTACTCCTCAAGGTGAGCAGGAAACTCACAAGTAATAGACCTAGTAGGATGATTAGGGCTTGGCGGCGCTTGAAAGTGCTACTCAGGAGCGTAGCGAAGCTGGTAACGTGCTGGGGGCGCTGATTCATGCCAACCTGGGAGACATTTTGGTAGAGGGTACACTCCCTGGCGTGAGGACGTTGGGGAAAGTTACAGGTATCGTCTAAGTGGTAGGTGCAGCTCTGGCACAAAGACTCTTCCCCATCTGCACGATGTAAGGGAATGCCAGGATGACCGTAAGCCTTTAGAGGGGTGTTGCAATAGGCACAGGTAACTGCCTGAGCATCAACGGGTTGATGACAACGGGGACAATTTGGCATAGGTCGGCACGAAGTAACTCTCTTTGAGTGAAGCCGGACGCAAAGCTTCAAATTTGCCAGAATAGAACTGTAGGCTAGAGTGATAACGCTTTAAGCATAGCTTTATTGAGCTGGGGGAGAGCTCTCCTCAGGAACGCCGCATGGAAAGCAACAACTGGATTAAGCAACTAATGATGCTCGGGATCGGCACAACGTCTTTGGCAGCCGAAAAACTCCGGGAAGCAAGCGATCAATGGGTGAAGGATGGCAGGCTAAATCCTGAGCAGGCTCAGGCGTTTGTCGATGATATGATGCAGCAGTTAAAGTCGGAGCAAGGTAATATTGAGGTACAAATGCAGCGGCAGCTGCGGAATATGATGCAAGAACTGGGGGTTCCCCGCCAGTCGGAAATGGACGAACTTCGGGGTCGCATTGACCGTCTAGAGCGTCAGGTTCGTGACATGGAAAATAAGCTCTGGCGTTGAAGTTTAGCGAAGGGAGAACTATTGAATGCCGAAAATTTTAATCAGCTTGGGGCTAATGTTGATATTGGTGTTGGCTCAAACCGGCAGTAAACAAAACTTAGCGATCGCAGCTCAGCTCACCAAAAGCCAAAGTGCGATCGCTATGGTGACTGACAACCATAACTTAATTGCAAGCAAGACTATGTCTGATGCCAATGTTGTGACTACGCCTGATGGACTGAAGTATACCGAAATCAAGGAAGGCACTGGGGCGACTCCCAAAAAAGGTCAGACGGTTGAAGTTCATTACACCGGCACTCTTCAAGATGGAACTAAGTTTGATAGTTCGCGCGATCGGGGTCAGCCTTTCGAGTTCCAGCTAGGCGTCGGGCAAGTGATCAAAGGTTGGGACGAAGGAATCAGCACCATGAAAGTCGGCGGGCGTCGCAAGCTGATTATCCCCCCACAGTTAGGTTACGGCGCGAGGGGAGCCGGTGGCGTGATTCCTCCCAATGCCACCCTGCTCTTCGATGTTGAATTGCTGAAAGTCTCGTAGAATCAGCAATCGTGAAAAGACAGCCCTTGGTTTAACAGCGAAGGGCTATTTTCATGCCCAGGCCAGCGTTACACAAGCAATCCCCTCAGCTTATTTTTCAGTTCTGGGATTTGAGTTTTGCATACTTCCGGTATTCGATGTTCCCGTACTCGGTTGATTTGGGGATTGCTCAGCTTGATGATTGGCGTTATCCGGGGATTGGGCATCTCTGGGCTTCGAGTTATCGCGGTGTTGCACTGTTCTGCTATTCGGGTGATGTTTTCTAGTAGTAGTCGGGTTATTTGGGTATTGCTCAGTTCCAGTATTGGAACCACTACCAGAAGGGAATTGCCAACTTCCTGTCGGTGTCTGAGCTAAGAATTGCTTGGTTACTGGGTTAGATTGACTGCCGCGAACACTTTGATTAAAAGGCTGATTGAGCGCTAATGCCGGGAAACTAAGTAAAGCACTGGCACTAGCAACTCCTAAGAGGCTAGCAATCGCTTTAAGCAAATTTTTACTATTGTGTCCGCTCATTGGTATTTCCTTTATGGTGAATGCATTCTGAGTTTCTATGCCAAACCTAGCGGCGATACCCGCCTTACCAGGATTGAGGCATAAAACTGTATTGCTCAATACTTAATATAGTAATTGCCTTTAGCAATTTTGTAATCTACCTTTTGGCTAGGGCGTGTCTGCCAACTGGATGGGCATTGGTTCTATAGTCTTAATAATTTTGATTTTTGGCTAGATTCATAAACTTGGTCAAATTCGGCTCGAATAAAAGCTTAACTGTTCCGGTTGGGCCATTTCGATGTTTTGCTATTATTATTTCAGCAATATTTCTATCTGGAGAATCTGGATTATAGTAACTATCGCGATAGAGCATAATGACTAAATCCGCATCCTGCTCTATCGAATTGTGGACTATTATGTTGTTAGCAATAAAATTATGAAGCTCAGGAACTGTTAAATCGTAAACTTCAGTTTCACCATCAGCTTGTATTAAAACAATTTCATCCCAGTCAACATCACTAGTAGACAAACGGAGATTTAGGGCAATGCGATCGCCGGTTTGTAATTGCTCCAATCGCTGCCAACCGTGAATAGTAAGAAACTTGTGATTGCCAGTTGCCCGAATGGTATGCCCGAGGCGAGTTTGTAGCCGCCAGACAGGTTTTACACCTGTTGAAAAGGCATTGCTAACGACTGCCCTTTCTAGTTGCATTGTGGCTTCGTTTAGCGCCCAAACTGCGAAATCTGAAATGCCAGCCAATTCACTAATCGCCACTTGGACACCAGTATCTGCTAATCTCACCAGGCTATCGCCCGTCAAGCAACCCGATTCTCTCAAGTCGGACATCATCGGTCGTTTATTATTGCGGGTTTCGACCTGCCGACTAAGCTGAGATAGGGCGATGATTGGGACATTGAGTTCACGGGCTAAACCTTTGAGCGATCGCGTAATTTTCGACAACTCTTGCACGCGATTATCGCCACTCCCTTCCATGAGTTGCAAATAATCCAGCAAAATCAAGCCCATCTCTCCACCTTGTTCTGCTTGGAGACGACGAGCCTGCGATCGCATCTCTGTTACCGTGATATTCGGGGTATCGTCAATAAAAATTGGCAGCTCAGAGAGTACAGCGATGGCATGCGAGAGCGGTTCCCACTCATTTTGACTAATCCGCCCAGCCCGCAGACGGTTACTCTCAATCCCAGCCACGCTTGCTAGCATTCGCTGCCCCAGCTGCTCTTTTGACATTTCCAAGCTGAAAATAGCAACCGGCAACTTATGTAAAGCAGCGACATTGTGAGCAATATTAAGGCAATAGGACGTTTTTCCCATTGATGGGCGACCAGCAACTATAATCAAATCAGAACGCTGAAAACCGCCGGTCATAGCATCTAGGTCATAGAACCCACAGGGAAGACCGGGTAGGGCGATACCCTGATGACGATTCTCAATATCCTGGAAAGTATAGATCAGGGTGTCAGAAAGGGGAATTAGACCCTGCTGAGGACGCTCCTGAGTGATGCTGAAAACTTTCTGTTCTGCTTGGTCAAGGACAGTTGCTAACTCGCTCTGTGTCTCATAACCTAGCTGAACAATCTCGTTGCCGGATTGAATTAACTTGCGGCGCAGGTATTTTTCCATCACCAGCGTCGCTAGGGCATCAATATTGACAGCTGACACAGTGCGATCTACCAACTGCGCCAACTTGCTTTTGCCTCCAATCCGCGTCAGCAGGTCGTGATCAGAAAGCCAAGCCGTAACGCTGAGCAAATCCGTCGGCTTGCCTTGGCTGTGGAGTTTCTGCGCCGCTTGGTAAATAGCTTTGTGAGCGCTGATATAAAAGGCTTCTGGGAGGAGACGGTCCCAAACCCGGCTGATTGCTTCCGGATCTAGCAGAATGCCTCCCAAAATAGCTTCTTCCGCCTCGATATTTTGGGGGGGAAGGCGATCGCTTCCCAAGCTGTCAAAGCTGAGTTGTTGAGCCATAGAGAATGGCTATTGAGGTACTACTTGAATTTCAACCACTGCCGTAACTTCCGGGTGGAGCTTAATCTCAGCCTTGTAAGCACCGATACTACCAATATCTGGTAAATTAATCCCTCGCCGATCCACTTCCTGACCAGTAGTTTCTTGAATAACTGCTGCGACTTCTCGGTCGGTGACCGTACCAAAAATGGCATCTCCTTCACCTACCTGTTTGGCAATTGTGAAGCTACCAACAGCTTCCAGAGCCGTCTTGCGCTCAAAGGCTTGTTGCTTCTCCTCCAATTGGCGTACCCGCTCTTGCTCTCGCCGCCGTTCTACTTGCTTGAGAATACCAGGAGTGGCATTAACCGCCAGTTTTTGAGGAATTAGATAATTCCGAGCATAGCCGGGAGCCACTTCCACCAGGTCGCCAGATTTTCCTAACTTGCTGACATCCTGATTTAAAACTAATTGAACACGTTTCGCCATGGTCTTGCCTGTAGAGTCTATGCTTACCGAAGTTGGTAACAATTCGTTGCCGAATTTACCAGCTTACCAAAATGCCGCGAGCGATCGCAACTCTAACCAGAAACAAGCATCTAAAACCGATCCTTCATCCCCCGGAGACGGGCAAACGTTTGCACTGGCTCGTAAGATTGTACTGCTGATTGTAATGTGGGCTGGTTCCAGCGTAAAAACGGGTTCGTGCGCTTCTCCATTCCCAGCATTGAGGGTACAGTTGCTTGTCCCTGGCTGCGAGCGGCTTTAACAGAGGCAAAACGAGACTGTAAGTCTGTGTTGCTGTTATCGACAGTGAGGGCAAATTGCAGATTTTTCAGGGTATATTCGTGGGCACCCCAGACTCTGGTATTATCGGGTAAATTTTGCAGTTTACTAAGGGACTCGACCATTTGAGCTGGTGAACCTTCGAATAACCGCCCACAGCCGCCAGCAAATAAGGTGTCGCCGCAGAACAAATCTCCTGTCTCATCGCCATCATTCGGGTGAAAGTAGTAGGCGATGTGAGCGCGGGTATGTCCGGGAACAAATAAGACTGACGCTGAACGAGCTGCAAATTCGACGCGATCGCCCTCCTTTAAGAACACCTGCTGTCCTGGAATTCTCCCCCGATCCTCTTCTCCCCCATAAACTTTAACTTGACCAAAATGCTGCATCAGTTGACGATTACCACCTACATGGTCGCTATGATGGTGCGTATTAAATATCGCCACTAATTCAGCTTTCAGTTTTTGCAGTTGCTTTAGCACTGGCTGAGCTTCAGCTGGATCAACCACAGCGGCAATATTTTGCTCCGGGTCATGCAGCAAAAATATGTAATTGTCTGAGAGGGCCTCAAGCCTGTAAACCTGCATCAAAAATTGCCTCGGAAATTTTTAACGGTGTACTTTTATTTAAATGTACGGACTTATTATTATACAATTGATCATTAGTCTCGCCTAGCGCCATGAGTCTAAATCCAGGGCGGATTGGAAACCTTTGCGCTCGACCAAAGCGAACATACTTCCCAGCTGCAACCATACCAGCAAGCCAATCAGCAAAGTCAGCGGCACAGCAACTATATAGCAAAGCCAATCTGGAAAACCAAAAATTTCTAAACCGGAGCCAAGAAAAAGACAAACCCCCGCAGAAATTCCGACAAAGGGCACCAGCAATTGTTCTGTTCGCAAGCTAGTGCTCACACCAACAGAGCGATCGCTCGACCATTTTTGCAAAATTTGTTTAAGCGTCGCTGCGAACGCTGCACCAGAGGTTAACGCACTTAGTAGACCAGCAACTAGCAGGAAATACGGCGGTTCTGGATAGTAGTACATAAAAAACTCCTTATGTCGTCCCAGTTGTTACGGGTAATATTGCAGCTGTTTCTCTAGAAAACTCACTCAAGGCTCCTAGAGCGACGTTAAACAGGCTCGTCAGCTTCAAGTCATCCTTGACCAAGTTCCACAGGTGTCGGACTTCTTCTGTGTGAAGCCTATCATCTTCTGTAAGAGCAAAAACCAGCTGACGCTGGAGAAACTTGCCTTCATCAGAGAGTAGATACTGTAAACCCATCTGGGCTGTGGGCAAAAAATCGAAATTGCGGTCGGCGCGAGCGATCGCAATCAGATTCTCCAGCCGCTTCCACTGGAATTTACCATCTTTGAACAGCACATCAAGCAGCCGCCGCCGCAGTTTTGGAGATTCCCCGCTCAGAAGCCGTCGTGCCACGTAGGGATAAGCCACCTCAACAATTTTGAAATTGGGGTTGAGGCTGAGAGCTACGCCCTCCTGCGTCACTAGGGAACGAATGATCAGGGCAAACTTCCCCGGTATTCGGAAGGGGTATTCGTACATTAACTCTGAGAACGAATCCGTGATCGATTTGAAGTTAAAATTACCGACGCTTTCCCCAATCGCTTTCCCCAGCACTAATTCTAAGGCAGGTACAATCGGGCAAATATCCGTTCCTGGAGCTAGAAACCCCAGCTTCACAAAGTCCCTAGCTAAATCCGTGTAGTCTTTGTTGATTAGATGCACAATTGCATCCACCAGGGTTTCTTTCGTGTCTTCATTCAGCTGATCCATCATCCCAAAGTCAATGTATGCGAGACGACCATCAGTCATGACAAACATATTGCCCGGATGGGGGTCAGCATGGAAAAATCCGTATTCCAACAGTTGTCGCAGACCTGCCGTAACACCAGTCTGGATCAGGGTATCGGTTTCGAGACTTGCTTCGCGGATGCGTTTAGTATCTGTTAGCTTAAACCCGTTAATCCACTCTAGGGTTAGGACGCGGGTGCTGGTATAGCGCCAGTAGATAGCTGGGACTTTGATAGTGAGGTCATTGCGGAAGTTGAAAGCAAATTTTTCCGCGTTCCGCCCTTCGTTGAGGTAATCAATCTCCTCATATAACTTCGTCCCAAATTCGTCCACAATCATAGTGAGGTCGTGTCCCAGATTCAGGGGTAGCCAAGGAGACACCCACCCAGCTGCCCAGCGGATTAAGTAGAGGTCGAGGCTGAGCACGGGTAGTAAGTTGGGGCGTTGCACCTTTACTGCGACTTCTTCACCACTCAAGAGGCGTGCCCGGTAAACTTGCCCTAGGCTGGCGGCGGCGACAGGGTCTGGGGAGATTTGGCTATAGATTGTTGTGAGCGGACGCTCTAGCTCGGCTTCAATGGTCTGGAAAGCGATCGCGTTATCGAAGGGTGGCAGCTGGTCTTGCAGCTTGACGAGTTCATCTAAGAAATCTTTCCGTACCAAGTCAGGCCGTGTAGAGAGGGCTTGACCTACTTTAATAAAAGTGGGACCAAGGCGGGTTAGCACTAGCCGCAGTTGGGTGGCTCGTTTTAACTTGTTATGCTCAACTTGGTTTCGCCATTCGTCCAATTTGAGACTAAGAATAAACCCAGCAAAAACCCAGATAATCGTGAAGGCGCGCCAGAAAGCGAGCCAGGGACGGTAGCGGTAGGCTCTTACGAGCTTTTCTGGGTCGTAGCGCCGGTTAATCTGAGTAAGTTTATCCTGACCCACGCCGTGATTTTCCTCTTAAATAGGGGATTTTACACTAACGGATAAGTCAATTGAGCCACCCACAAAATTTGCTCTTTACAGGTTAGTGGTCGTTTTTGAGCTAAAACGATTAACCTGTAGCCATTTTGGGGTATCTCTTTGGGGATTTAAGCCCATTGGACTAACCGCCAGTTTTTATCTTTTTCTTAATCATAGTATATATAACTACAAAGAATTTCTTCAAGATTGACGGGGAGAGGGGGACACGGGGTTTCATTTGCTGCTGGACTTTGCTTCCAGAGTTTCCAGGCGGCTTTTTAGTTCCTGGTTTTGTTGTTTGAGCTGGTCAAATTCCTCCCGCAGCTGCTTGACAGCTTGGTCAGCGCCAGAATTTTTTTGCACACGTTGAATTGCTTCTTCAGCAGAGCGGCGCACTCGCCCATCCGGGGTTTGGTCAGCTAAAGAGCGTAAAATGGTGATTGCTTTGGGGGTTTCCATTTGCCCCAGTGCTGCAACCACAGACACTTGCGTTAAGAAGAACGAATCCTTGGATAGTTCTTCTAATCGCGCCAAGATCTGTTCGAGGTTGACAGGGGTTTGACCGATGGAAATAGTTCCCAGTGACCGAATCGCTACTAAGCGCAAGGCTTGCGGGACACCGAGTTTGGTGTATTCCATAATTAGCTCCAGCGCCGCCAACGATGTTTTCAACTGCGCTAGACCTGCGATCGCACCTGCGCGCACTACATCATTCCACCCAGCCCTTTCCTGAAGGACAGATTTCAGCAACTGAATAACTTCATCCAACCGATCTTGGAGGGTAGTTGACAGCATTCCCCCCAAGGCTTTGGCAGCAGCAGCCTCGACGTAGTAGCTGGGATCGCCCTTTTCCACTAACGCTTTTAGCACCGAGTAGCTCTGTTGGGTTTTAATTTGAGAGAGCGCCTCCACCACTGCTCGGCGCGATAGAGGAGCTTCATCTTTCAAACCAGTTACTAACACGTCAAATGCTTGATCCAGCTTAACTTCACTCAGCTGTTTAGCCACTTCCGCCCGGACGCCCCAGAAGTAATCGCGCTCTAAGGCAGCTGACAGAGCCTTCAGTGCTTCCAATCCGCCTTTTTTCGCCAAAGCTTCAGCGGCGTAGATTCGGGAGATGGGGTCAGGGTCAAATTCCAGTTGCGCCTTCAGTTCCGGCAGTGGGTACTCTAAAGAAACAGTTTTTAGGAAATGATTTCCAGCATCAAAGCTGACAAACTGGGGTTTTTCCTCCAGTGGGAAGTAGAAACTCTGCTCCCGCTCGTGGACTCGTACTGTGAAGGTTTTAAAGTCAGGCTCTCCCCCTCTCTCTTGCTGGGTGTAACCAAAGCCGATGGGGATTTTCAGGTCAAACAAATCGTTTCCACTGCCGTTTTTACCTTCTTTTGCTTGGGTTTGAGTGACTGTCACTTTTGCCAGTTTGCTATCCCCATCCCAAGAGTAAGCCACTTTGAAGTCGGGATGACCGCCGCGATAAACGTATTGGTCGAATAAAAATAGGAGATTACGCCCAGTAGCTTTTTCAATCGCTCGTAGTAAGTCGATGGTTTCTACTGTTTTGTGGGCATTATCTTGAACGAACGTGTGAATTGCCGAACTAAACAACTCGTGTCCTAACTCCGCCCGGATCATATGGTAGACACAAGACCCCTTCTCATAGAGGTGGCGATCATACAGTTCAATCGCTTCCCGGTAGACATGGGTAACGATAGGACGGCGGTAGCGGAGGCTATCTTCAGTAAGATAGTTGCGGGCTTCCAGTAATCGGTAGTAAGCTGCGTCTTCGGGGCCATACTCATGCTCTGTCCACATTACCTCGGAGTAGGAAGCCATGCCTTCCTTGATCCAAGCATGAGACCAATGCTTGATCACAACCAAATCTCCAAACCACTGATGGGCTAGCTCGTGAGCGACCAAGCTTTCAGTGCCTCGGTTATCTAGCGCCGCCCGTTCATCCAGCAGGCAGCGATCCGTCAGCAGCGTAGTAGAGGTGTTTTCCATCCCCCCAAAGATGAAGTCATCTACGCAGACTTGGGCGTACTTGGGAAACGGGTAAGGGTAGCCATACTTGTCGCTGAAAAACTCAATCATGCGGGGGGTTTTGCCCATGCTGCGGCGGGCATCTGACTCACGACCCTTTTCAACGTAGTAAGTTACTGGCTTACCGTGCCACTCATCCTGAATTTCGGCAAAATCTCCCACTGCTAAGGTCATTAAGTAGGTGGGATGGACTTGCTCTTGAGACCAGTGGTATATTTTGTAGTCGCCGTCTGACTCTGTGTTAATTAGCTGCCCATTGGAAATGGCGATGAAGGGTTTGGGAACTCTCACCCGAATCTCTGAGGTAGCGAGCTGCCCTGGGTAGTCGAAGCAGGGGAACCAGAAGCGGGAGTCTTCGTCTTCTCCCTGAGTCCAGACTTGGGTTGGTTTTTTGGGGTAGTGTTCCTTAGGCTGAATGAAGTAAATACCCCGTTGAGGTTTTTCGGCTGAGTAAGCGATCGCGATCGTCACCCGCTGACCTACCTGTGTGGGTGGGTCGAGTTGGATATGCAGCTCTTGTCCGTCGTAGTCAAAATTTTGCGGCGTGTTGTCAACTTGCACAGACTGGATATTGAGGTTAACTGCATCCAAAGTCAACCGCTCAATTCCACTTCGTACCGGCAAAAGTTGAATAGTGCAAGTGCCGTGGTAACTATGGGAAGGAATATCCAGGCTTAGGTCTAGAGAAATATGCTCTACCTGTCCGGGGCGATCTGGGTTGTAGTGGGGTTTTGCCCCCGGTAACTCAAAGGCTCTGTGGCGGCTATTTTCTGAATCAAAATAAGACTGCAACATCTATAGCATCTTAGGGAACTTGTAAGATTAAACGGTATCCCCTGAACTGGTTAATCCTAACAGAGCAAGGGGGTTTTTCTAGATTAACGCCGTTGGCTGATACCTGCTCAAAGTGCGAAAACTGACCTAAATACTTAATTTTTAACTATAAATACTTTATAGCTAGATGTGTGGTGTTGGTCAGCTTACTGGAGATAGGAACTACCCACGAAGGCGCGACCATTATCTGAAAAAGGTTATTAAACTCTCTCATATTGATGGCTAAGCTCCACTCTAGTATAATATAAAGTTACCTTTAGCACGTTCCGTGTTCATCTCTGAGGGGTGATAAATGTTTAAAAATATACATGCCTCTGATATGGAAAAAGCAGTGACTCGCGTGCTTGATATCTTGGCCAATGTTGCAGATATTACTGAACCAAGAAATTACATTTTTGATAAAGTAGAAAGTATAGAGACTCATACTTTTAAGCCGAGAAAGAAGAGAAAATCAGCTTCAAACAACAGGGAATTTAAAATAAATTGGGTGGTAGTATCTTTTTACACCTTGCTAACTTCTCTTTTTAGTTTAGTAATGGTATTAGCATTAGTATCAAAAAATCACTATATAATAACCTCTCTTTGGTCTCCACTTGGAATACTTGTATCTTTTCTTATTGGTGTTATAGGTATCGCAGAAATCTTAATAGCAGTAGGGTCTGCTCTGAAATTTATCAGGTTTATCAGAGCTAGGGAGGGCGGAAAAAAATCGGCTCAACAGATGCTCAAACAAGCTAAAGAAGATGCTATTGCTTACTTACCAGTAGTTAATGAGATTTGTACAATTGCCAAAGGACAGCAACTAGCTTTAAATGCTGCCGAGTCAATAATTAAGAGTTTAGTTATTGAAAAAAGTCAAGTTATAGAAAAAAACGTTTCTAACCTTCTACCAATCTTAGCTACTGGCCTTATTGTATTATGTATTATATTTTTTGGCGTTCCCATCCAGCTTCCAGAGAATACTTCGTTCTATAACAAGGCAATAACAATAGTAGGATGGGAAACACTAGTTCTACCAATAGTTCTACCAATAGCAAAATTTATTGCTGAATCTGAGTCACAATCTCTAATTCTTAAGTTTAAGAGGTGCTTGTTCATTTTAGAACAAGCACAGATCAGGGTAAATAATACTAATCAGCAAGTGATACCTATTGCCTCAACCAAGCCTCGCCCACAGTTTGGGAGTGCCAGAGGACTGATCCAGATGTCGGATGATTTTGATGCTCCGCTTGCAGATTTCGACGAATACATGCCGTGAAGCTGCTGCTCGATACACACAGCTTCTTGTGGTTTATCGGTGGAGGCTCCAAGCTCAGCATGAATGCTAGGATGCTGATTGAAGATGTGTCCAACCAATCAATGCTTAGTGTTGCAAGCCTTTGGGAGATGGCAATCAAGGTGAGTATCGGTAAACTGAGCCTAGGTCAACCCTTCGAAACCCTTATTCCACAACAAATGAGCCTGAATGGAATTGGAATGTTGGAAATTTCATTTCCTCACACAGTGGTGGTGGCGACATTACCCGTTTACCACCGCGATCCATTTGACCGTCTGTTAATTGCACAAGCAATAGTGGAGCAGATACCAATTGTGAGCTGTGATCCAGCTTTTGATAGGTATACTATTACACGTTTGTGGTAAATGCTATCATTTTAGATTGTTTACGAGTAAATATGTCATAAGTTAAGAAAGCTGTTTTAGTACTTTTACTCCATGACCGTTGCCGTCAATACTGCTCCTGGATTAACTTCACGTTTGGTGAATGGGGTTCTGGCGATCAAGCCTTTAGCAAACCTAGCCAAGCACCAAGCTCGTCAGATGATGATTAAACGCGCCGAGAAGATTGGGGTGCCTTGGACAAAGGAAGTGCAGGCGTTACGATCGCGGGATTGGGAAACTGAGCTTAGTCAGGTAGAAAACACCCAGATTACCTACCCAGACTACTACCGCCGCTCATTCCATGCCTATGACTTGGGTAATCTCTGCTGGGAAGCGGCACTAGAGGTAGAATCTGCCGCTTACGCCGTCCACGCCAAAATTTGGCCCCATACTGGAGCGCAAGGAGACGCCAAACTTCGTCAGAGTTACCACGATGTCCTTAAAGCCCAGATTGCCCCCCAGCCGCGAGACATCCTGGACTTGGGGTGCAGTGTTGGGATGAGCACGTTTGCCCTCCAGGAAGTTTATCCTGAATCTAAAATTACTGGCTTAGACTTGTCGCCCTATTTTCTCGCCGTTGCCCACTACCGCTCCCAGCAGCGTGACAATCAAATCAGTTGGGTTCACGCGGCAGCTGAATCCACTGGGCTACCAACTGCCTCGTTTGATTTAGTCTCCACTTTTCTGATGTGCCACGAATTGCCCCAGCTGGCAACTAGGCAGATTTTCCAGGAGGGGCGGCGGAAGCTGCGTCCGGGCGGCTATTTGGCAATCATGGACATGAACCCCAAAGCCGAAAATTATGCCAAGATGCAGCCCTACATCTTGACGTTGCTCAAGAGTACCGAGCCTTACCTAGATGAATATTTCGGGTTGGACATTGAACAAGCGCTAGTTGAGGCAGGTTTCACCGCTCCCACTATCACTTGCAACAGCCCCCGCCATCGCACTATAATTGCCCGGCTAGGATAGCATCTGAGAGTGGGAAGTTTAGAAATGGTAGTGTGGGCGATCGCACCACCAGTTTTGCTGCTCGCCTACTACTATCACCGCGTCCCAGCTGCACCAACCCTGCCCAAGATCCTGCTATTCTTTGTAGTCGGGGCAATATCAGGCTTGATGGCGCTGGGTCTGGAATGGGGGTTTGAGCATCTAGCCAGGTCGGTTAGAGATTGGGATAGAATCACCCAGTCTCTGCCTGGAGTTGCCCTGCGCCAATTAGTGGAAGTGGGCCCGATTGAAGAAGGCAGCAAGTTAAGCGGCGTTGTCTTAACCAGCTCTTATGTATTCAGAGCGAAGCGAAAGTGCCCCAGTAGTGTCTTCCTCGCCACCACAGCTGTTGCTCTAGGATTTGCCGCTGAGGAAAACTGGGTTTACCTTTTTAACGGCACTGCATCTATTCTCGACCGATGGATTGGCACCCCAGTTCACGCGCTGTTTTCTGCTCCTTGGGGGTATGCCCTTGGAGTAGTCACTGGCTCAAGATTTCATTCATCTGGGTATCGCGGGGTTGTTGCCAAGAAATGGATAAATGCAGTTGCAAGCCATGCCCTGGTGAATGTATTATCTAACGCTTGGCGTTATCCACAGCCGCTACATTTTCTGAGCTATGGTTTATTCCCGTTTCTGCTCTGGATGTTCTGGCGGATGGAGGGATTACTGCGGCGATCGCAACGTCAGCCCCGAATCAACCTGATTTCTGGCTACACACCGATCCACCGTTACTGGCAACTGGGTTTAGTGCTATTTGCCTTCGCACTGGGCGGTAATGCCCTTTTTGGCATTTTCCTCTTAGCAAGAAGTCTCAGCCCTTTAAGTCCATATCAGCTGTTTTCCCCAAGTGTTTGGTGGTTTATAGTTAGCCGCCTCGTGCTTAATCTAATTCCAGGACTAATAGCTTGGGGAATTTACCTCTATATGCGCCATGCAGCTGAGCGCCGGTATCGTTAAAAATTTTGGGCAAAGTTTGTTGCCATCTGAACAACTGCTGAAACGCTTAATGGGAGATGGATTGAGATCAAATGGCGGAAAACTTACTGCATCAAAGCCATACCTCCAGTCGGTTCGATGGTTGGTCACTAGAGGAGCGAGATCCGCATGTGATTGAATCTTGGCTGCCACTGGGGGAATTGCTCTACCGCTATTACTTTCGGGTGACAACTGATGGCTGGCATCACCTACCCTCTGAGGGGAGCATGCTGATTGTGGGTTCCCATAACGGCGGCTTGCTGGCACCAGATACGCTGATGTTTATGTATGACTGGTTTCGAAGGTTTGGTCCAGAGCGCTTGGTTTACGGACTGATGCATCCAAATGTCTGGATGTTGCCAGCATACGCTCGGCTGACAGTGCAGGTAGGGGCAGTAAGGGCTCACCCCAAAATGGCAAGCGCTGCCCTCCGGCGAGGTGCAGCTGTAATTGTCTATCCAGGGGGGGCTGAAGATTTGTGGCGACCCCACCAACTGCGCCATCGAATTTACTTTGCGGGGCGTAAGGGGTTTATCAAACTGGCACTGCGGGAAGGCGTACCAATCGTGCCAGCAATTTCGAATGGAGCCCACGATACCCTGATCATCCTGGCTGACTTCTATAAGCAGTTACGGCAACTGCATGAGTGGGGCATGCCGTGGTTATTTGGCCTAGATCCGATTGTATTTCCGATTTACTTAGGACTGCCTTGGGGGTTGGCAATTGGACCAATGCCTAATATTCCTCTGCCTGTAGCGATCCACACCCGGATTTGTGCACCTATTGTGTTTGAGCGTTATGGTAGCTCTGCTGCTAGAGATCGGGAGTACGTGGATGCTTGCTATGAAAAAGTCTGTAACCAGATGCAACTGGAACTAGACCTTCTAGTGCAAGGTCTGAGCGGCACTGGGTCTCCATCCTAGTTATAGGCGTGCCGAATTTACCCAGGAGGCGTGCGAATTTCTCAGGAGGCCAATCTACACCAAGCTCAGAACTGATTCACTCTTTTCGGTACTGACTGAATCTGATCCTGGTTCAGTGCAGTAGACTTCACACGAGTTATTGGGACTTTCAATCAGCTTGACTTTGTACAGCTGGGCTCCCAGTTCTTGAATCGGCGATCGCAGCAGGTTAGAGATGTGAACGGCAATGTTTTCAGCCGTAGGAATGACTTTGGTAAAGTAGGCAACATCTTTGTTTAAGAAGGTGTGATCAAATGGCTCGAGCACCTGGTCTGAAATCACCTGCTGTAAGGCTCCCAAATCAACACTCATGCCGGTGCGCGGGTCAATCTCACCTTTTACGGTTACTTCCATGTGGTAGTTATGACCATGACCGTTGGGACGAGCGCACTTGTCGTAAATCTCGCAGTTTTCTTCGTAACTCAGGTCAGGATGAGCGAGCCGATGGGCAGCGCTAAAGTGATTGCTGATGGTGAGGTAGGCTTCCATTCCGTTTCCTTGATAATCGGCGCAAAGTTCCGGATGTTCAAACAGCTGCACCCGGACAAGGGGTAGGTGCGTTGCCAGTCGCTGCCAGATCACTCGTGCGATGTTTTCCGTCGTGGGCAGGGTTTGAACAAATTCTGGCCAAACGTCGTTGAGATAGGAAAAGTCCAGCTGGCTGGTAATTTCCCGCTTGATCACTTGCTTTACTTTAGACAGATTCTGTACCATGCCATATTTATCTAACTCCCCGGCAATGGAAACAAACAGGACGTAATTATGTCCGTGCCCTGGAGCGCGGGTACAGGGGCCAAATTGCTCAATGTTCTCTGCTTGACTCAATTCTGGCAACCAGTAACGGTGGCTTGCTGAAAACTGGGCGCGACGATTGACAATGCATTGCATGAGTATGCTGGGAGCAGTATGTATAATTTTGTAACCTGGCGCTGCTATCAGAATAAACTAATTTTCGACCAGGAGTCAGTCGTCAGGAGAAAGATCAAGCGATCGCGCCTAAGCCAACTTGTGCTTCGCAGTGCAATCCCGCCGCAATTCGGAACAGTTCTTGACCCATGTGCAGATAGCGCTCATCGTAGTTCAGCGGGAAAAACTCTAACTGCTCAATCCCATCCCCCACTTGATTAAGGCAGTAGTAGAGGTTAGCGGCGGCTCTAGCTACACTGGGCGGATTGGGCATGGAACGAAAAGCAAGAGTCGCCTGCTTGAGGTAGTCGCGACAGGTTTTTAAGTAAGCCTGAAATTCCGAAATCAGTTCATCATCAAAGGGGTCAGCCGCTAGTTCGTCGATTTGCTCCTCTAGGGAATTGAGAATTTGACACAGCAGGCGATTGACTGGCTCATAAACCTGATGCAGCCATTGCTCAATTTGCTCATCAGCATCCCGTCCCGTTTGCCGTGAGGCGCGATAATGGTTTTGGGCAGCTGCTGCTCGCTGTTGCCGCGTCTTAGCCGTCCGAGCGCTGCGATCGCACACTTGCTGGTCGTAAGACTGCCGACGAGTGATATCCCCTAATACCTCATAGGCTGCATTTATCCGGATAATCTGCTCGTGATCTGCCCTTTCGCTATTGCTGTCGGGGTGATATAACTTTACCAACCGGCGATAGGCTTGTTTAATCTCCGCCAGGCTAGCCGCCGGATTAACTTGCAGGGTTTTATAGTAATTCGAATCTGCCATTCCACCACTTTAGCGCTCACCAACGGTGGCCGGTACTCGTGCCTCCAAGTCTTGAAACAACGGCGTACTTAAATACCTTTCTCCAAAGCTGGGCTGAATCATCACAATCAAGCGCCCCTTGTTTTCCGGACGCTGGGCAACGCGAATCGCTGCATACAAAGCCGCACCCGTGGAAATGCCAGATAGTATACCTTCTTCTCGCGCCAAACGCCTACCGTATGCGATCGCATCTTCATCGCTTACGCTAATCACTTCATCAATCAAGTCAACCTTCAAGACTTGAGGAATAAACCCAGCGCCAATGCCCTGAATTTTGTGCGCTCCGGGACGTCCCCCAGACAAAACTGGGCTATTGGTCGGTTCGACTGCGATCGCTTGAAAACTCGGCTTGCGTGCTTTTAGTACCTCCGCCACGCCTGTCATCGTGCCACCGGTGCCGATCCCGGCTACCATTATATCTACTCCCCCGTCAGTATCCTCCCAAATTTCCTCTGCTGTGGTTTCCCGGTGAATTTGGGGATTAGCCGGGTTGCTAAACTGTTGCAGCATATACGCATTCTGCGTTTTCTCAACAATCGCCTGTGCCCGTCGAATCGCGCCACTCATGCCCTCAATTCCCGGCGTCAGTTCCAGGTCTGCCCCATACGCACGCAACATCGCCCGACGTTCAGCGCTCATTGTCTCCGGCATCGTCAAAATTAACCGATACCCCTTCGCTGCCGACGCCATTGCTAAGGCAATTCCCGTATTTCCTGAAGTGGGTTCCACTAATATAGTCTTGCCAGGAGTAATCAGCCCCTCCTGCTCTGCCGCGTTAATCATGCTGACCCCAATCCGGTCTTTAACTGAGGCAGATGGGTTCATACTTTCCAGTTTGACCACAATCTGGGCGACACATCCTTCAGCTGCCGGGATGTGGTTCAGCTGAACCAGGGGGGTGCGACCTACGAGTTCTGTAACGTCATGAGCAATCCGCATGGCTTTACTTTTAATTTACTAACAGCTACAATTCTTTCTTCTTTAGATGTAATACATGATGTCCAACTGCCGTCGGGCCGTTCGCTGCTCACAGAGATCCTCGAGTGTATACTTTTGCAACACTAAGTTAGCCGCCTGACGTGCTTCCTGCCAGATTTCCTGAACCACCCCACTTTCTACAGTTTTGGAATTGGTGTCTTGCTCACAATCAGCGACATCTAACCCTTCCAGGCATCCCAACACTTCCAAAAGCGTAATCTTCCGGGGTTCCCGTGCCAGGATATAGCCCCCCTTTGCCCCACGTTGGCTTTTTACCAGACCCCCACGCCTCAATGTCGCTAGGAGTTGTTCCAGATAGCGATCCGGTATATTTTGTTGAGTTGCTATCTGCCGAATTTGCAGCGGTTCGTTTCTCTGGTAGTGAGTTGCCAGTTCTAACAGAGCCAGAAGAGCGTATTCAGATTTGCACGAGAGTTCCACAGGCGAGATTCAACCTGATTGATAGCATGATTGTTTCCTATAACCAGTATAACCCGGATTTCTACTGGGGTTTGCTTCTTTTAGGTGACAAAACTTAAAAAGCGCCGAGCTAGACAGGGCGCAAAATAGTATTTTAATTATCAAATTAAAAACGAGACGAACCGACAATGATGAAAAAAATTTTGCTGGCTGTCTCTGGATTGGGACATGCCGAAGAGATGCTCAAAACTTTAAAGGAACTGCCGGCGCTGCAACACTCAGCCGTGAATGTGTTGCACGTTGTTCCTGCCCAAACTACCGCCCAAGTCATGACAGCCAAGTGGGAAGAGGGAGGCAAGATCCTCGCTGATGCCATTCAGTCTTTGAATTTAGATCCAAGCCGAGTTTCTGCAATTCTGCGACAAGGCGAACCCAAGGATGTGGTTTGCCAGGTAGCCGACGAAATCGATGCTGATTTGATCATCATGGGTTCACGAGGGCTAAAGCGCCTGCAGGCAATTTTATCCAACTCGGTCAGTCAGTACGTTTTCCAGTTGTCCTCTCACCCCATGCTGCTGGTAAAGGACGATATTTATGTCAAAAAAATTAACCGCATCATGGTGGCGCTGGACGCTTCTGAGGCGGCAAGACAGTGCTTGCAGTTGGCACTGTTACTCCTGCAAGGTCTTAACAGAGGTGAGTTAATTTTAGTTCACGTCAACAAAAATGTGAGTGGCAAGCGCTCTGAAGAGCCTTTGACTGCGGCAGAGAAAGACCCCGTTCTCGCACCGGCAGTGGCAGAAGCAAAGAAACAGGGCGTGCAACCAAGCTGTGTCACAAGCAGCGGTAGTCCGGGTGAAGAAATTTGCCGTTTGGCAGACGAGATGAATGTAGACCTGTTAGTGCTGGGTTCGCCCGAGCGCCGCCCCTCGATAGCTAAGAATTTTGTTGATCTAGATCGGCTACTGGGCGCTTCTTTGTCGGACTACGTTCGGGTCCATGCTAACTGCCCGGTGTTGTTAGCTCGTACCGTTGCGTGACACCGCTAGTAAACAGTAGATAGCAAGAGACCCCGGCGCCTCACAGCGTTGGGGTCTCTTGCTTCGGACAGACTACTAAGAATCTTTTTTGCTATCGCGGCTAGCAGTTTGGATGTACAGAATTAATAAAAAGACAGTGGGAACTAGGACGAACAGGATGCTCGCCACAAACCCTAGGTCATTAACTTGCATTGAATGACAGCCTCTATCGGAGTTCAGCTCAATTACCTTAGAATATCATTATCCAGGCTAGTGTGATAAACATTCATAAGTTACCTTCAACCGCGAGAAGGCCCCCTCTATAATGGTGAGCGGCAAGGCGCTGGCGTAGGACGTTAGTCCTGTCGTCAGTGCCAGAGCGAGACATTTAGAGGGGGATGAATCGCGGAGAGGATCTTTTGGTACACAACTATCTTATCCAAAAATCTAATATATAAGCTATAATAGATACATGATAGTACTTGAAACGAAGCTAAAAGGCACAGAAGAGCAGTATGGGCGGCTAGATGAAGCCATCCGTACTGCTCAATTTGTTCGTAATAGCTGTATCAGGTACTGGATGGATAACCGAGGTGTAGGAAAGGGCGACCTATCAAAACTGTGTGCTCAACTAGCGGCTGAGTTTGAGTGGGCTAAAAAACTCAACTCAATGGCTCGACAAGCTAGCGCTGAAAGGGCGTGGCAATCAATTTATCGTTTCTATAGCAACTGCAAAAAGAAGAAATCAGGAAAGAAAGGATATCCTCGTTTTAAGAAAAACACGCGCTCTGTCGAGTACAAAATATCAGGGTGGAAGCTATCAGATGACCGCAAATCAATCAGCTTCACCGATGGGTTTGAAGCAGGCAAGTTTGAGATGTGGGGTACTCGTGACCTCAACTTCTATCAAATCTCTCAAATTAAACGAATACGAGTAGTCAAGAGAGCAAATGGATATTATGCTCAATTTTGCGTTGATGTTGAGCGAGAAATTAAGCACGAGTACACTGGCAAGATAGTCGGGATTGACCTTGGGCTAGAACACTTTTATACCGATTCGGATGGGCAAACAGTAGCTAATCCACGTCGTTTAAGGAAATCAGAAAAACGTCTCAAACGACTTCAAAGAAGAGTTTCTCGCAGAAAGAAAGGTAACGCGAATCGGAAGAAAGCCATCAATAAGATGGCACGGCAGCACTTGAAGGTAAGTAGGCAGCGTAAAGACTTTGCTGTAAAGACAGCAGGTGCGCTAGTAGCGTCTAATGACCTCATTGTCTATGAAGACCTTCAAGTGCGGAATATGGTGAAGAACCATAAATTAGCTAAGTCGATATCAGATGCATCTTGGTCAATGTTTATTGGTTGGGTGGAATATTTTGCCAAACTGCACAAAATTGTGACAGTGGCAGTTTCGCCTCAATATACAAGCCAAGATTGCGTTGGCTGCGGTAATCGAGTTAAGAAGACTTTGAGTACTCGCACCCATCAGTGTCTCAAGTGTGGACTTAAGCTTCATCGTGATCACAACTCGGCCAAGGTAATTCTAGTCAAAGGATTAGAAACCTTGGGAGTTAAACAAAGTACCGATGGGCAGTCGGGAACTTATACGCCTGGGGATGAGAATCACCTCTGGTCAATTGAAGGCAACTTCGGTTGGGTAAGTGGACTCGTGGAGCCAGGAACTCATAGAGGTGACTCTATGGAATCCCCCACTATAATCAAGAGCGCTTTGCGCGAATGATTTAGTGGGGGAGGATGTCAAGGCTTAGTTACCACACTCACCGGCCCCTGAACCAATGTTTGACAAGCAAGCCGGTAAGAATCGGGTTTTTTCTTCAGTTTCTGGTTTTCTACCTGTGTGCGGGGCGAAAGATTTTCCATGCCTTCGACTATCTCGACAATGCAGGTTCCACATTGACCGTAGCCCCCACAATTCATCATCTTGCCTTTGAAGGTATAAAGATCGATACTGTTTTCGACGGCTTTTAGCCTCAGATTGGCGCCATCCGCCGCCACAACTTCCCGATTTTCTTTCACAAATTTGATGTTTCCCATTGCAGCTCCCTTGTTCACGGTTGCGTCATTTGTTTGTAGCTGTACAGGCGCTCTTTACCCTTGACTACAAATTCCTATTCCTAATGTTAAACTTACATTGTTTATTATTACGAATTATTAAAACTATGCCGCTCACCTATTTAATTGGGGGATGTGGACGCTATATTAGCCCTGCTATAATCTGTTATTGCTCGCCGTCAAGCCTGCTTCTACTTTGATTTGCTACATAGTCAACGATGTGCTAAAGAGCGCTACATCCAGCGGGATTGTGCTGTTGCACCTCGAACCAGCGGTGATGGGAGGAATGTAATGAGACCTAACCTGCCAAGGCGTAAATTGTTGGTTTGGCGGCGCCGAATATTAATAGCGCTGGTTGCTGCTGTTTGTAGTGTTGCCATCAGCTTGATCTGGTATGAGGGCGAATCTACTCAACAGGCGAAGCTACTACCGGAGTTGGTGCAGCTCTCCTCGCCCCTAACCCAGCAGCAGAGTAACGTAGCCTTAGATAGCTCAGGTGTAAAAGCGGGAGTTCGGTCGCAGTTCGAGGTGTTCGCCAACGAAATCGCACAATTAGAGCAGCAAGTCAGCGCCTTTTCTGTGCCCAAGGAGTTTCAGGGAAAAACCATTGCTGAAACCACACTCCCGCTCCAAGAGAAAGTTATTGCTCTGACCTTTGATGACGGTCCTTGGCCTCGTACCACAGAGCAAGTCTTGGACATCCTGAAGCAAAACGACGTCCCCGCTACTTTCTTTTGGATCGGCAATAACCTGAAAAGATTTCCTCAGATTGGTAAGCTCGTGGTGGAGGCCGGTCACACCATCGGCAACCATACCTGGCACCACTGGTATCACCGGATGAACCAGTCCACGGCGGCGCGAGAAATTGAGGACACGGCGGCACTTATCTACGAAATCACGGGAGTAAAAACGTCTTTGTTCCGTCCGCCCGGAGGCTTTCTGAATAATGGGCCAGCTGCCTACGCCAAACAGAAAAACTACGCCGTTATGATGTGGTCAGCTGACTCTAGGGACTGGTTCTATCGCCTCGCCCCGGCACAAGTGTTGGTTAACCTTGTGCTCAAAGAGGCCCGCCCAGGGGGGATTGTGCTGATGCACGACGGTGGTGGCGATCGCTCGAAGACTGTGAAGGCTTTACCACAGATCATTGCCGAACTTAGAAAACGCGGCTATAAATTTGTGAGCGTGCCAGAACTCCTAGAGCTGAAAGACCAAGAACTCAAGTTGGCTAAGGGGAAATAGAGGGGGACAGGGGGACAAGGGGACAAGGTGTCCCCCTCTTTTTGTATTTTATTTTCCTTCTGCCCTCTGCCTTCTGCCTTCTTTTTACGCTTCTACAGCCACCTTTGATGCCACGGCATCGGGATTTGCTTCTGGGGTGTCGGCCTCCGAAGGCGGAACTACTTGCCAGAACTTGGGCAGGAACTCATCCCAGTTCGCTAGAATTGCCTTGGCTTTGGGTGAGTTGGTGCGTTCGGCATGGGTTTTAATCAGCTCTTGCAGTTGCCGTGAACCTGCTGGGGTAATCACACGTTGAAGCTTGACATTTTCCGGGTTGACTAATTCAGGGAAGTTGCCATTTTCATCAAGGAAGTAGGCTAAACCGCCTGTCATCCCAGCTCCAACGTTGCGCCCTGCTTTGCCCAGTACAACAATGACGCCACCGGTCATATACTCACAGCAGTGATCGCCCGCTCCCTCAATCACCGCAGTCCCCTTGGAATTGCGGACAGCGAAGCGCTCACCCGCTTGCCCATTGGCAAACAGAATGCCGCCGGTTGCACCGTAGAGACAGGTGTTTCCCACAATCACGTTCTGATCGGGTGCGTAGGTAGCTGACTCTGGGGGCTTAATGACAATTTCGCCGCCGTGCATACCTTTACCCACGTAGTCATTGGCTTCACCTTCCAGAGTGAGAGTCATGCCGGGGAGGTTGAACGCACCAAAGCTTTGACCGACACTGCCTTTGAAGTTGAGGTTGATTTGCCCTTCAAAGCCGGTGTTGCCGTACTTAGTAGCGATCGCCCCCGCCAGTCGCGCTCCAACCGTCCTGTCTGTGTTCACCACTTCATACGTTTTGGTCACACTGGACTGGTTGCCAATGGTGGCTTGAATTTCTGGGTCATCAAGTAGCTGGTCATCCAGAACTGGGCCGTTGCTGTGAACCAGCTCGTGATTTAGCCAAGAGCGATTTTCACGGGTATCAGGCAACTGAGTAATGCAATCGAGGTTGAGGGCTTGCGTTTTGGTCAGCTCAACCTGTGAGCGCACTTTTAATAAATCGCCGCGACCAACCACTTCCGACAACGACCTGTAGCCCAGTCTCGCCAGCAGCGATCGCACTTCTTCTGCCACAAAGTAGAAGAAGTTGACCACATGCTCCGGCATTCCGGTAAAGCGCTGCCGCAGTTCTTCTCGCTGAGTGGCGACACCCACCGGGCAGTTATTGGTGTGGCAAATCCGGGCCATGATACAGCCCTCGGCAATCATGGCTATCGAGCCAAAACCAAACTCCTCTGCGCCCATTAATGCGCCCATCACCACATCCCATCCGCTCTTGAAGCCACCATCGACGCGGAGAATCACGCGATCACGCAGGTTGTTTTCCATCAACACCCGATGCACTTCCGTTAACCCCAGCTCCCAGGGGCCACCAGCGTGCTTGATCGAGCTCAGGGGGGAGGCACCGGTGCCGCCATCGTGACCGGAAATCTGGATCACATCCGCATTTGCCTTGGCGACCCCAGCTGCTACCGTCCCAATCCCAACTTCCGCTACCAGCTTCACCGACACCTGCGCCTTTGGATTAATCTGGTGCAGGTCAAAAATCAGCTGCGCTAGATCTTCAATTGAATAGATATCGTGGTGCGGCGGCGGCGAAATCAGCGTCACTCCCGGCTTAGAGCGCCTTAGCATCGCAATGTAGGGGCTGACCTTTTTCCCCGGCAGCTGACCTCCTTCTCCTGGCTTCGCCCCTTGGGCGATTTTTATTTCAATTTGTTGAGCGTTCATCAAGTACTCTGGTGTTACCCCAAAGCGCCCCGATGCCACTTGCTTAATCGCACTAGATGCCGTATCACCATTTTTCAACCCCTTCAGGTGCGGCAGCAGCTGGGAATGACCCTGAGCATCTACATCCTCTATAACTTTGTAGCGCACTGGATCCTCCCCGCCTTCCCCGGAATTGGATTTGCCCCCAATCCGGTTCATGGCGATCGCTAGAGTCTCATGGGCTTCCGGCGATAGCGCCCCTAGCGACATCCCACCCGTGGCGAACCGCTTGACAATTTCTGTCACCGGCTCCACTTCTTCTAGGGTAACCGCCGGACGTTCTAGATTTAAATCCAACAGGTCTCGCAGCGCCGTCACTGGTCTGCTCTCGAGTTGCTGCTTGTATACTTTGTAGTGGTCGTAGTTTGTCTGATCCGCTATGGCTTTATGCAGTGCCTTTGCCAGTTCGGGGCTGTTCATGTGGTACTCACCCCCTCGCCAGTACTGGATGAAGCCAAAGTTTTCTAGCTTCTTCTTGGTCAGTTCCGGGAAGGCTCTTTGGTGTACCGATAGAACTTCAGCAGCGAGTTCGCTGACACTTATGCCACCCACCCGCGAGGTCGTCCCATTAAATCCCAGGTCTAACAAATCCCGACCAATGCCTATTGCCTCAAATATTTGCGCCCCTTGGTAGCTTGACAGCAGGGAAATCCCCATCTTAGACAGGATCTTCAATATCCCCGCATCTATCGCCTGCCGATAGTTTTCTATCGCCTTTTCAAGCGTGATAGCCAGTATTTTCCCCCGCTCCATAAACTGCTGGGTTTTGGGATCTGACCACCAACTCCGCACTGTTTCTAACGCCAGATACGGACAAACTGAACTAGCTCCATAACCAATCAGACAAGCAAAGTGGTGAGTACTCCAGCATTGGGCTGTATTGACAATCAGAGACGCTTTCATTCGCAGTCCCTCGCGGATCAGGTGGTGGTGGACTGCTCCCACGGCTAAGAGGGGAGGAATGTAACTATATTCCGCACCTAGTCCTGAACCCACACTGTCGCTCAAAATCACAATTTTTTTTCCAGCCCGGACAGCTTCAGCTGCCTGCTGTTGCAACTTGTGGACTGATGCTTCTAGCCCCTTGGGACCTGCGGCAATTTCAAACAGGGTCGAGAACTCAGCTGTTTCAAACCCCGATTGCCGCACAGACTCCAACTCCGCCTCATTCAACACTGGCGAATTTAGCTTTATTCTCTTAGCATACTCCGGCTTTGCTAACAACAAATTCCCCCGCTCACCCAGCTCCATCTTCAACGACATCACCAGGCTTTCTCGCAGGGGGTCAATTGGTGGGTTGGTCACCTGAGCAAAGCGCTGCTTGAAATAGTCATAGAGCAAGTGGGGCTTTTCCGATAGTACTGCCAGAGGAATGTCATCCCCCATACAGAAAGTTGCCTCTTTCCCCTCGCTTGCCATTGGCTGTATTACCATTTCCACATCCTCTGTGGTGTAGCCAAAAGCAATTTGATGGCGTAGCAAGTTTTGCCTATCCATTTGGGGAGCTTCGCCCCCTTGCTCGCGCTTAAGTTCATAACGGTGCTGCTTCAGCCACTCACCGTATGGTGCGCTCCCCGCAATCCGCTGCTTAATTTCCCAATTCTTTAGCACCTCGTGGGTTTCCAAATCCACGGCAATCATCTGCCCAGGTCCGAGTCGGCCCTTTTCTACGATGTCTGATTCCGGTATATCTACGACACCGGCTTCTGAAGCCACAACGATATAGCCATCCCGAGTTATGGTGTACCGAGCCGGTCGCAGCCCGTTGCGGTCTAGTGTTGCGCCCACTTTCTTGCCATCACTGAACACCAGCATTGCCGGTCCATCCCAAGCTTCCTGGATGCCGCTGTAGTATTCGTAGAAGTCAGTAATCTCAGGAAAGCTTCGCAGGGAAGGCTGATTCTTGTAAGCCTCTGGCACCATAATCATCAAGGCTTCCAGCGGACTCCTTCCAGAACTCACCTGTAACTCCAGCACATTGTCTAGGGTGGCTGAGTCACTATTCTCTGGAAGCACAATCGGCTTCAGGTCATTTAAACGCTCTCCCCACACTGGATGGCTAAGGTCTGCCTCTCGCGCCATCATCCAGTTGATGTTACCTAGCAGGGTGTTAATTTCGCCGTTATGCCCCAAAAGCCGCATAGGCTGGGCTAGCGGCCACTTGGGCAGCGTGTTAGTGCTAAAGCGGCGGTGATAAACAGCAAAGGCACTTTTGTAGGCTGGGTTCCTTAAATCTGTATAGAATTCTCCTAGTACTGCTGAACGCACCATGCCTTTGTAGACAATCGTGCGACTGGAAAACGAGCAAATGTAGAATTCCGTTAGCCCCTTGAGGTTGCTCATAGCTTGCAACGCCTTTTCGATCCGGCGACGAGCTACATACAAGTGCCTTTCTAGTTCATCACCGCTTTGGCGTTGGGACACTAACACCTGTTCAATCTGGGGTTGATTTTCCCTCGCTTGTACCCCTAGTCGATGCGGCTGCACCGGCACTACTCGCCAGCCCAGTACAGTGAATTCTTCCTCAGCCAACACTTTCTCAACAGTTTGGCGGGCTGCGCTTGCCGCTTGGGTGTCTGGGGGTAAAAAGAACATGCCCACCCCAAGCGTGTCCGTGGGCGGTAGCGCCAAGCCAAGCTCTGCCAACCACACTTTCAACACTTCCCAGGGAATTGCGGTCATCAACCCGGCTCCATCCCCGGAATCTTGGTCGGCACTGCAACCGCCTCGATGTTCCAGACATGTCAGAGCAGATAAAGCTTTTTCAACCAGTTCATGGCTAGCCTGATTTTCGTAGTTGGCAATGAAACCAACGCCACAGGCATCGCGTTCCTCTACTAACCACCGCTGCCCCGCGTAGGGGCTGAGTAAGCCAGCAGTTGTTTCTGAGTTTTGAATTATACCATTTACTTGGTGGTTTTGATTCATGTGATAGTTTTCCATAGGCTGATTCTAACTTTTTTGTTTATGAATATATCGCCAAAGGTATTGAGCGCGTTCATTCTGCGGACGTAGAGAGCGACTCTTAACAGAACAGCCGCGAGTCATAGCCACAAAACTTATTAAATTGACAATCTTATAACACCCAACTCTGAAGCTGCCACTATGCTGAAACAGCAACAGAGTCACCTGATTATGAACTACCCAGAATTGAGACTTCCTGGGTGCTTAAGACGCCTAATTACTGGGCAAAGCTTGAAAAGCGCTGGTTGGGTTCCAACGGAGTCATCAAGCTACTTCTATCATTATGACGTTAAGGAGCAAAAGAAAAGTCATTAGTTCTTAATATTTGAGCAAGGGTTCCACATCATACAGTGACTGATGGTAAACACGCTTGAAAAGCTTACTGGACTGTTCGGTTCAGACAAAAATTGTCTCACCGCTGCTAACGACATTGCTCCCAATAGCCGCCCAAATGCGGCAGTAGCGCTCAAAATCTGTCCCTCCGCTCCTGTGCTCCCCATCTCCCCCTCTCCCCCTCTCCAGAAAGACCTGCCGCTCGTGTCTACCTAGGTGTTTTCCTGCAGCTTGGCCAGTAGCTACCTGAGCAGATGTGATTTATACTACATTCTAACCTCTAAGATTAAAGATTTTTTAAAGCTTACCTTTTTTTCGATTAAAACTTGATGAATTAACTCGATTAAGGGGTTTACAGCTGACAGGAGGTAGGAAGAGTCTGCTATCTTTAGCTAGGGTTTCCCCAACTTGCTGATTTCGTCGAAAACTCGCGCGCTGTCTTAATCAATTCTTGACAAGACTGACGGGCTATTCTGTTCCAAGGAGAAATAATTATGGCTCAGCTTCAAGAAACTATACACGCGTCCACACTAACCCTACCCCCAGTTGTCACCCAAGGCGTTGCCGCCACGGAACTGCGGCCTTGGGGTTCCTTTACTGTTTTGGAAGAAGGGCGAGGATACAAAATCAAGCGGATTGAAGTGAAGCCTGGGCACCGCCTTAGCCTGCAAATGCACCATCACCGCAGCGAACACTGGATTGTCGTCTCTGGTACAGCTAGAGTCACTTGCGGCGAGCAAGAAGTGATGCTGAGTAATAATCAATCTACTTATGTCCCCCAGTGTACAAATCATCGCCTGGAAAATCCCGGTGTGATTCCCCTGGTCTTGATTGAAGTTCAAAATGGCGAATACTTGGGAGAAGACGACATTGTCCGGTTTCAAGACGATTATGCCCGCAATAAGTGATAATTAGGGGCGTAAGTTAGTTGACGAATAAGTAGTCTGCGAGTCAGGAGAAAGGAAGCCCCCCCTGCTCCTCCTGCCCCCTTCCTTGACTCCTTTAATTTAAGAAAATGATTCATCTCAGCCCAGCGGCAGCCAATGAAATCAGGCGGATGTTGTCGCGCCACGGAAATAGGTTGTTTCGTTTACAGGTTCAAGCCGGTGGCTGCTCCGGCTTGTTCTACGATCTGGCATTTGATCAAGTGGTAAGGGTTGGTGATCAAATATACGACTGTAGCGGCATTCCTGTCGTGGTAGATGCCCAAAGCTTTAATTATATCAGCGGTCTCACTCTCGATTACTCGGAGGATCTGATGGGGGGTGGTTTTCGCTTCCATAACCCGAATGCGACCCACAGTTGTGGCTGCGGCAACTCCTTTTCTGCCAATGCACACTCCCATCTCTAAAGTACCTGCTTAGACATTGACATAGGAATAGAAAAATTGCTAAACTGATAAGTTGTTAAAATTAGAATAGCAGGAAGCTTTACGCGCTGTAAATCATGCCAACCATACAGCAGCTCATCCGTAACGAACGCCAGATAGCCAGCAAGAAAACCAAGTCACCAGCTCTGAAGGAATGCCCCCAACGTCGTGGCGTTTGCACCAGAGTTTATACAACCACACCCAAAAAACCTAACTCAGCCCTCCGAAAAGTGGCCAGGGTGCGTTTGACTTCTGGATTTGAAGTAACAGCTTACATTCCAGGCATTGGTCACAACTTGCAAGAACACTCAGTTGTGATGATTCGTGGCGGTCGGGTCAAGGACTTACCAGGGGTGAGATACCACATTATCCGTGGCACCTTAGATACAGCCGGAGTCAAAGACCGCCGTCAAGGGCGTTCAAAGTATGGGACTAAGCGCCCCAAAAAAGCCTGATGTTCGGTATGGCAGTAGACAGATTAAGTTGTCTTACTAGAGAAGTCGCAAGAAATCACGGCGGCTACACTACGCGGAGATTGGCAATGGTTGAGTAGCATAACTGACACAAGTCAAGTGCCAAGAAGAGCGCCCAAGTTGTGATATAATGGACTTCGGCTGATTCAGACACATTAAGACACTGTGAAGGCCGATTGGATTTAACGAAGTACGGTTGAAACCGTACGAACTTCAGAATGCTACGGCGCGGGTTACTCTCAGCTAAGCCGGTCGCAATCTGAGGGCAAGCTATCGGTCGCAAGTAGGGGCAATTCATGAATTGCCCCTAAGCTCAATGAAGCCATTGTCTGACCCATTTAATCAAGTCGCTGCCATATAGTTTAAAGGCTTACGTATGTCTCGTCGTGCTGTTGTTCAAAAGCGTCCCGTTCCCCCTGACTCTGTCTATAACAGTCGCCTCGTTAGCATGATGATGCGAAGAGTGATGCGTAGTGGCAAGAAATCGCTTGCCGCGCGGATTATTTATGAGGCTATGAAAACAATAGAGGAGCGAACCGGTTCCGATCCACTCGAAACGTTTGAAAGAGCGATTCGGAACGCAACACCTTTGGTAGAGGTCAAGGCTCGCCGAGTTGGGGGTGCCACATATCAGGTGCCGATGGAAGTCCGTACTGACAGGGGTACTACGCTGGCACTGCGCTGGTTAGTTCAGTTTTCTAGACAACGCCCAGGTCGCACAATGGCGAGCAAGTTGGCAAATGAGTTAATGGACGCTGCCAACGAAACCGGGAATGCGATTCGCAAACGGGAAGAAACTCACCGGATGGCTGAAGCAAATAAAGCCTTTGCTCACTATCGATACTAAGTGGTGGGACGGTTTTCCGTAAATGTATAGAATCTTAACAGAGAGTAAAATAGAGATAAAAAGATAACTAATCGAGATCACTGCGGCAAACACGACGAAGGAGGCAGCTGTGGCACGGACGATCCCGCTTGAGAGAGTACGCAATATTGGAATTGCGGCCCACATAGATGCGGGCAAGACAACAACAACAGAGCGAATCCTGTTCTACTCTGGCATGGTTCATAAAATTGGTGAAGTCCACGAAGGAACGGCTACTACCGACTGGATGGAGCAGGAGCGGGAGCGAGGAATTACCATCACTGCCGCTGCCATTACTACCAGCTGGAAAGATCATTTAATTAACATTATCGATACACCAGGTCACGTTGACTTCACGATTGAAGTTGAACGGTCTATGCGGGTATTGGATGGGGTGATCGCCGTGTTCTGCTCAGTGGGCGGTGTGCAGCCCCAGTCGGAGACAGTGTGGCGACAGGCAGATCGGTATAAGGTGCCTCGGATCGCCTTTATTAACAAGATGGATCGGACTGGGGCTAACTTTTATAAGGTTTACGAACAGGTACGCGATCGCCTACGGGCTAACGCAATTGCCATTCAGCTGCCGATTGGCAGTGAAAACGACTTCCTGGGGATTGTTGACTTGGTGGGGATGCGAGCCTTCATATACACCAACGATCAGGGAACTGATATCCAGGAAACAGAAATTCCAGCAGAAATGCAGGCTCAGGCACAAGAGTATCGTGCCAAGCTGGTTGAGGCAGTGGCAGAAACCGATGAAGCCCTAATTGAGAAGTACCTGGATGGCGTTGAACTCACAGAAGCGGAAATTCGTCGAGGTCTGCGCCAAGGAACGATAGCAGGGACGATTGTGCCTTTGCTATGCGGCTCGGCCTTTAAAAACAAAGGCGTACAGCTGATGCTAGATGCAGTTGTAGACTATCTGCCCGCTCCGACTGAAGTGCCGCCGATCCAAGGGACATTGCCGAATGGCGATACCGTCACGCGCCGCGCTGACGATAACGAGCCTCTATCAGCCCTGGCTTTCAAGATTATGGCTGACCCCTATGGTAGATTGACCTTTGTCAGGGTCTATTCTGGAGTGCTGAAGAAGGGCAGCTATGTCCTCAACGCTAGTAAGGATAAAAAGGAACGGATTTCACGCTTAATTGTTCTGAAAGCAAACGATCGGATTGAAGTAGATGAACTCCGAGCGGGTAGCTTAGGAGCAGCGTTGGGTTTGAAGGATACCTTCACAGGTGATACACTCTGCGACGAAAACGCCCCGGTGATTCTAGAGTCACTGTTTATTCCTGAGCCAGTGATTTCGGTTGCGGTTGAACCCAAAACCAAGCAGGACATGGATAAACTGTCCAAGGCGCTGCAATCACTGTCGGAAGAAGATCCCACATTCCGAGTTCACGTTGACGCTGAAACTAACCAAACCGTGATCGCCGGAATGGGAGAACTCCACCTGGAAATCTTGGTAGACCGGATGCTAAGAGAATTCAAGGTAGAAGCGAATGTCGGTGCCCCGCAAGTGGCTTACCGAGAAACAGTTCGCAAACCAGTCAAGGCTGAAGGCAAGTTTATCCGCCAGAGTGGTGGTAAAGGCCAGTATGGTCACGTAATTATTGAGTTGGCACCAGGAGATCCGGGCACTGGCTTTGAATTCGTGTCAAAGATTGTCGGTGGTACCGTACCCAGAGAGTACATTTCGCCAATAGAGCAGGGAATAAAAGAAACCTGTGAATCGGGTATTCTAGCTGGATATCCTGTGATTGATGTCAGGGCGACGCTGATCGATGGGTCTTACCACGAAGTAGACTCCTCGGAAATGGCCTTCAAGATCGCTGGCTCCATGGCAGTCAAAGAAGCGGTGATGAAAGCCTCTCCTGTTCTGTTAGAGCCTATGATGAAAGTTGAGGTTGAAGTTCCCGAAAACTTCCTTGGGGATGTTATGGGTGACCTCAATTCCCGTCGTGGTCAAATTGAAGGAATGGAATCTGATCAGGGCATTGCCAAAGTAACTGCAAAAATTCCGTTAGCGGAAATGTTTGGCTATGCCACCGATATCCGCTCGAAGACTCAAGGCCGGGGCATCTTCTCGATGGAGTTTAGCAACTACGATGAAGTGCCGCGGAACGTGGCTGAAGCAATTATTGCTAAGAGCAAAGGGAACGCTTAAATAGAAAAGGAACGGATCATTCATGGCACGCGCAAAGTTTGAAAGGAATAAACCCCACGTCAATATCGGTACGATTGGCCACGTTGACCACGGCAAAACCACGTTAACGGCAGCCATCACAATGACACTGGCCGCTATGGGTCAGGCCAAGGCTAGAAAGTACGCTGACATTGATGCTGCGCCGGAGGAAAAGGCTCGGGGGATTACAATTAACACCGCCCACGTGGAGTATGAAACCGGAAACCGGCACTATGCCCACGTGGACTGCCCAGGGCATGCTGACTATGTGAAGAACATGATCACCGGGGCGGCTCAAATGGATGGTGGCATTCTGGTAGTGTCTGCTGCGGACGGCCCAATGCCGCAAACACGGGAGCATATCCTGTTGGCTAAGCAGGTTGGCGTTCCTAACCTCGTTGTCTTCATGAATAAGGAAGACATGGTGGATGATGATGAACTGTTAGAGCTGGTGGAATTGGAAGTGCGGGAACTACTAAGTTCTTACGACTTTCCTGGTGACGACATTCCCATCGTCAAGGGTTCTGCCTTGCAGGCTCTGGAAGCCATGACGGGTAACCCGAAGACTCAGCGGGGTGAGAATAATTGGGTCGATAAAATCTACCAGCTGATGGAGGAGGTAGACGCTTACATTCCAACCCCCGAGCGGGATATTGATAAGCCCTTCTTGATGGCGGTGGAAGATGTGTTCTCGATTTCAGGTCGTGGTACAGTAGCCACTGGTCGGATTGAGCGGGGCAAAGTCAAGGTAGGCGAAACCGTAGAACTGGTTGGCATTAGAGGCACGCGTAGCACCACAGTTACAGGTGTGGAAATGTTCCAGAAGACCCTAGATGAAGGGATGGCTGGGGATAACGTCGGCGTGTTGCTTCGGGGTCTCAAGAAGGAAGACATCGAGCGGGGCATGGTAATTGCTAAGCCCGGTAGCATCACCCCTCACACTCAGTTTGAATCTGAAGTGTACGTGCTGACGGACAAAGAAGGGGGTCGGAAGACACCGTTTTTCCCAGGCTATCGTCCCCAGTTCTATGTGCGGACAACTGATGTAACTGGCACTATTAGAGCGTTCACAGCAGATGATGGCAGCGAAGCCGAGATGGTGATGCCGGGCGATCGCGTCAAGATGACGGTCGAGTTGATCAACGCAATTGCGATTGAGCAGGGGATGCGGTTTGCGATTCGTGAAGGCGGTCGCACCATCGGTGCTGGTGTGGTTTCCAAAATCTTGAAGTAAGACCGTTCTAAACCAAATAGGGGCAGAAAAGTAGGCTCAAAAAGGTAGAATGCTTTTCTGCTCCTATGGTTCGCGTTAAATTCTGTAGTTGAAATAGAACCTGGACAATTTCATATGGCAACCATCCAGCAGCAAAAGATTCGCATTCGCTTGCAGGCTTTTGACAGACGCCTACTTGATACCTCTTGTGAGAAGATTGTGGATACAGCAAATCGTACTAATGCCACAGCCATTGGCCCGATTCCTTTACCGACCAAACGCCGGATCTACTGTCTACTGCGATCGCCCCACGTAGATAAGGATTCACGGGAACACTTTGAAACTCGCACCCATCGCCGCATTATTGACATTTACCAACCTTCTTCTAAGACAATCGATGCCTTGATGAAACTGGATCTACCGTCTGGTGTTGATATCGAAGTCAAGCTTTAAGAGCGCTGCAATTTTGAGGTAAAAATCGGCTAAAGTAAGAAAAGAAAGCGCAGTTACCATTTTTACCAAGGTGACGATGACATCCTCTGACAAAATTGCGGTGCGAGAACTGCCTCTGTTTCCGTTACCAGAGGTAGTCCTCTTCCCCAGCAGGCCCCTACCCCTGCACATATTTGAATTTCGCTACCGGATTATGATGAACACGATTCTGGAGAGCGATCGCCGCTTTGGGGTGTTGCTCTGGGATCCTGTGCAAGGCAAACCGGCAACTATTGGCTGCTGTGCTGAAATTATTCAGTATCAGCGCCTGCCCGATGACCGGATGACGGTGTTGACGTTGGGTCAGCAGCGGTTTCGGGTTCTGGAGTACGTCCGGGAAAAGCCGTATAAAGTCGGGTTGGTGGAGTGGATTGAAGACGACCCACCCACCAAGAATTTGAGGGCTTTGGCAACTGAGGTGGAACAACTGCTACGAGATGTGGTACGTCTGTCGGCAAAATTAACAGACGAAAACATCGAACTGCCAAAAGACATTCCCGATCTGCCCATAGAACTATCTTATTGGGTGGCAAGCAACCTTTACGGTGTTGCAACAGAGCAGCAGACGTTGTTAGAAATGCAGGATACTGCCGCTCGACTGGAACGGGAAGCAGAAATTCTCACTTCTACCCGTAATCACCTGGCAGCGCGCACTGTCCTTAAAGACACATTTAATCCCTAAGGAATAGAGCAGTCTTTGAGCTCCAGGGGCATTCTTGCCCCCCCTGCCCTCTTAGCTGACTCGGATACTCCTGGGTTAGATATTTAAAAGACTATAGCTGCCGAAGAGTTTTAAGATTTCCGTGTAGGCGGTAAATTCTGTTAAAGCTGATTGAACCTGTGAAGAGGTGGCGTCAGCTTCTAAGTCAATGAAGAAAAGGTAGTCGCCCAGCGATCGCTTGCTTGGGCGTGACTCAATCCGGCTGAGGTTAATGCCTCGTTGTGCAAACACTTGCAGGGGTTTGACTAGCGCTCCTGGCACATTGGCACCCAGGCTGAAGGCAAGCGAGGTGTGAGTGCCGCAGGGCGGATGACTCCAACTGTAACCCTGAGCTAGTACCCAGAACCGGGTACAGTTGTCGGGATAGTCATTAATCGCGCTGGCTAGTACCGGGAGGTTGTAAAGTTCAGCCGCACGTAGGGATGCGATCGCACCCGCTGTGGAGTTCAGCTCCACATGCTGTAGCGGCTCGGTTGTCGAATTAGTCGGAATTAACTCAACATCTGGGAGAAACTGCTCCAACCATCCCTGGCACTGTGCCAGAGCTTGGGGGTGAGAATAAATAGTTTGGATACAATCCTTGCTCTGAGCGCGGGACAGCAAGGCATGGGCGATCGGCATTACCAGAGCTAACTGAATTTGCAACGTATCTAGCTGCCACAGCATATCTAGCGTAATGGCAACACTCCCTTCAATAGAATTCTCCACCGGCACGACAGCAAGCTGGGCTTCGCCTTGGGCGACAGCCCTTAGAGTCTGGGGGATGCTGGGATAAGGACATAAGATGGCTTCGGGTTCCGTACTTTTCGTAACCCACCCCAGATAAGCCAGAGCTGCTTGTTCTGTGTAGGTGCCAGGAGGTCCTAAGTGTGCAATCGACACAGTCATCGCGTTCAGCCTTTACTTCTAGATCATAATCCTACTTGATCTTCAACCGTTGTTTTCGTCCTGGAGCGTAGCAGAGTGGTTCGTTAAACACCCGCTATATAAGCCCTATGGGAGAGGGGTATTGGGAGAAGGAAGCTTTACAATTATAAACGCTACTTATAACTTTTCAATAGCTTGTTAGTTATAATTGCTACTTATCTACTCAGGTTTCAATCAATACCAAATAGTTTATTAAAAAATTATAAAATTATAAAAAAGGTATCCTCACCACTTATGCCTACCCGGTTTACTGCATCCCAATCAGTTGAAATTGCTGTTCCAGAGCAGCCTATTCCCATTCAGCACTACTTGCGCCAACCCCAACGCCTGGTAAATGCTCTGGTAGATCCTAGCCGGATTGAGCAGCGAAGTTCAGAGGATTTTCGCCTGAAACTGCGTCCGCTGGCCTTTATGATGCTGAATATTCAACCAATCGTAGACGTAAAAGTGTGGTCTGAATCCAACGGCACAGTTCATTTGCAGTCGGTGGAGTGTGAACTTCGTGGAGTCGAGTATATCAATCACCGCTTTGCTCTGAATCTAAAAGGGCATCTGTCTCCCTACCAGGACAACGGTGCAACTCGCCTAAAGGGAAAAGCCGATTTAGAAGTACAGGTGGAACTACCACCTGCCTTTTTCTTCACCCCCAAGCCGCTCTTGGAAGCAACCGGCAATGGTCTGCTCAAGAGTGTTCTATTGACGATTAAGCAAAGATTGCTGCATCAACTCCTGGCAGACTATCGCCACTGGGTTAGCGCCCAGACCGAGGAAATCAGCTCAAACCAAGCGCCAGTGCTACCCTCTAACAGTGGAAAAGAACTAGGAACTACAATAGTTTATCCCTCCTGACAAAGAAAAGGGTGTGGGGTGTAGGGTAACTGATTTTTTCACACCTCCCACCTCACGTCAAGTCAAGGGGTGCTGGCAAGGACGAAACGACATTCGATGCCAGGGTGTGGGACCATATTGTTGCAGAGCCTGTCGATGCCATTGGGTTCCATAACCCTTGTTGCCAGCCAGGTCGTACACCGGATACTTTGAGGCGAGGCGAACGACTAGAGCATCACGCCATACTTTGGCAACAATGCTAGCAGACGCAATCACTAGCGATCGCTCGTCTCCCCTCACCAGCGTTTCTTGCGGTATTGGTAGCTCTTGTAGGGGCTGATTTCCATCCACCAGGCACAACTCGGGCTGCACCTTAAGCTTGAGCACAGCCCGCTTCATGGCCAAAAGCGATGCCTGCAAGATGTTGATCCGGTCAATCTCCCGGTTGGAGGCCAAGCCAATATTCCAGTCTAGAGCCACTGCTTTGATTTGTGCCGCTAGCTGTTGCCTGCGAACAGCAGACAGCTGTTTGCTATCTCTGATGTTAGCGGCAGCAAGTTCCGACAAAGCCGACTTAGGTAAAATCACTGCCGCCGCGACCACAGGACCGAACAAAGCCCCTCGCCCCACTTCATCCACACCGGCAACCAGCAGCTGAGTATCTGACAAAGCAGACAGTTCTAGCCACCTGGGTGTTAGGGATGCGACACGATTAGCAGGTTGCTCTATCTGTACCATACCGAATCAACCTTTGAGTCCTGTGGAACACAGCCCTACGTTGCAGAAGACCGTCGGCGTCGCCGCCGGTTGAGGATCACCCCGTTAGGAGCTTCACTCTCATCTGTCGTCTCAAGCATCGGTGATGTTGTGCTTGCATCTGTCGTCTCAAGCATCGGTGATGTTGTGCTTGCATCTGTCGTCTCAAGCATCGGTGATGTTCTGCTTGGGGTATCCGAGAAGGATTCGGGGGCGGACGCTACCGATGGTATTATCCTGTCCGGTTCGACGGCGGCCGATTCTGTTGATTCTATAGTCGATTCAGAGTCAGGCGTCCAGTTTTCACTCAAGGTACGGGCGCTTTGAACTTGCCCCGGCAGTGTCACATTAATAATGATCGGCTTGGAATCTTTGACCTGCCGATTCAAGCGCACAAGTGGAGAAACTCCCATCAAAGCGTAAACATCCTGTTCATCCGGTGTCATTTCTACAGAAACGATCTCCGGTGGTTCTACCGTGGGTTTCACTGGATCTAGCTTGGTGGGCTTATTCCGTTCCGCTCTCTCAATCCAACCGGCTTTTGAGCTTACCTGTGAAGACACCTCTGGCGTTGCGGCTATTTCCGGTTCTGGCTCTATTTCCAACTGAGGATCGCGAAGAACCTCTGGACGTGGGGTAGAAGGCATCCGAGTCTCCTCCTTCACTGGACCAGCGGCTTCACTTACCCCAATTCGGCGACGGCGGGTACGGCGATTTTTGGAAGCATCCCCAAGCTCTTGATAGCTGGGATGATTGAGGAGATTAAGGGGGGAGAGGTCACTGTCATAGTCAGCATTCGCAGCTTCCCCTGACCCTTCATAAGTCTCGGGTGGTTTGCGGTATTCCCTTGCAGGCAAGTTTACCGAGCGATCCGCCACTTCTGCTATTGCTGGCAACACCCGTTCTCGCGGCGTTCCAACCACATCGCGCTCCCGATCGGCTTCCCCCCCTGGCAGATGTACCAGATGCCCTAGCCCTCCACAGGTGGGACAGGTGCGACCAAACAATTCGTAAATATTTTGGCCTTGGCGCTTGCGGGTTAGTTCTATCAGACCTAGCTCAGACAATTGGGCAATCTGCGGACGAGCTTTGTCCATTTTGAGCGCTTTGTTAAAATGTTCCAGCACCTGCAGCTGGTCTCGACGCGCTTCCATATCAATGAAATCTATAACGATCACACCCGCCAGATTCCGCAGACGCAGTTGACGAGCGATTTCCGTTGCCGCCTCGCAGTTCGTCCACAAAACGGTTTCTCTGGCAGTGGCAGAGCGGGTGAAAGATCCAGAGTTGACATCAATCACCGTCAATGCTTCAGTCGGTTCGATGATGACATACCCTCCAGAAGGCAGCTCAACTCGTGGTTTAAGGGCTTCTCGAACGGCAGCATTGATGCGGAAGTATTCCAAAATTGGGACGCGATCGCGGTGATGGTCAATCATCACCCCCTGCGGTGTTTGACCTCCACTCCAGTTCACTAAGTACTGCTTTACTCGCTTCAGACCGCTGCTGGAATCCACCACAATCCGATTGACATCAGCACCGTACATATCCCGCAGGACGCGCTGGATGAAATCATCGTCCCGGTTGAGAAGCGCCGGTGGTCGTGTGGATTGAGCCTCCTGCTGGATCACCTCCCATTGTTTTTGCAGCGCCTCTAAATCTTCTATAATCGCTTCTTCTGGCTTCCCCTCTGCTTCCGTGCGTACCAGTAGACCCATACCCGCAGGTTTGATCAAAATAGCCAAAGCTCTCAAGCGATTGCGTTCACTTTCACTTTTGATCCGCCGTGACAAATTCACACCCCGCCCATACGGCATCAGCACTACATAGCGACCGGGCAAGGTGATGTTACCCGTTAGTCTCGGTCCCTTATTTCCCGTCGGCTCCTTCATCACTTGTACCAGGACTTTCTGCTGCGGCGCTAACAGTTCTGTAATTGTCCCAGCCGTGCGCCTCAGCTTCAAAGGCCCCAGATCCGTCACATGAATAAAACCGTTACGCTCCGAGTCTCCGATGTTAACAAAAGCTGCATCTATCCCAGGTAAGATGTTTTCAACGACACCCAGATAAACGTCACCAATTTGATGACGACCCGTGGCAACGACGAGTTCTTGGATTTGATCTTCAGAAAAGACAGCAGCGATGTGATGCTGCTCGGCGATAATAATTTGTTTTGGCATTCAATTCCCTCAAAAATTGGCAGCACACAAGGCCTTGAGGTTGGTCGTCCCTCTCGCTTTTAACAGCCTCGAAAGGCGCTGCTGATGATATAAACTCCGCCCAACACCGTAAAATCAAGTAACTATTCATGCCTTAAAGCACTGACATAACAGGAGTCAGGATTCAAAATTACTGCGACTCGAAGATGAATCAATCGGCTCTATTGTCCCCCGGTTTCATCCGTGGTAGGAAGAATCAAAGCGCATAATCGTTATTGCACCCCCTAGATGGCATCTATGGGGTTCTCTTGACTCCTGACTCCTGTTGATTTAATGCACTACCCTGACCTAATTGATCGGGTATCTAGCAATCTTTAACAGCAGACAATTAGAGCAGCGGCCTGCGCCTGGTATTGGTTACTGGTTCGCTCATAGCGGCGAACAGAGAGAGTTCTCACTCCGCGTCAGCTTCTATGCAAAAGAATTGTCGAAATCGCCCTCAAAAACCTTCGCTTCAGCCCTGACAACCAGGCCAATGAACCAGATCCACTCAATGCGGCGCTAAAATATTGCTATTTACCCAATTTTAACGCAAGCTTTATTAAAAGCAACAGTTTCGTGTGATACCGTCCTAGCGTCATGGTTCACATTCACCCCAGCAGGAGTAGCCGACTGCGGTGGATGTGCAGCAGCTGAAATTCCGACTGAGTGACTTGCTCCAGCATAAAAATGACCCCAGCTGGTTTGAGCTGAGTACCATCATTGCGACAACTGCCCACATACCGTAAAACGTATCTAGAGTTTTCCTCTCCCCCAGCTCCAATAGAGCTCTTCACCAGCTCCAACTCAAACAAGCGATCGCGCAAATTTACCACCTGGCTCTTACCAGACTTAGTCGTCTGCTCCAACCAGATAGCATCCCTGGCTTTAATCGCCTCAACCCAGTCGCGCCATTGTCCTGGGGAAGCATCCTCAACCACTGCCACCGAAATCAAATACTCTGCTCTTGACAACAGCTGGGTAGCCGCAGGAGCCTTCAACTCAACAACTTCCACTCGGTAAATAGGTATATCTACCGGCAACTGGTGAGCTAGCTGTTCCTGGAATTTGCTTGGCTCAACCAACTCCGTCAACTCAAAATCCACAATCTCACTACAACTGGTAGCGCCTAGGGGCAGAGCCTGAGCGATCGCAATCCGGGGACTAGGATGAAATCCACCACTAAAGGCAACCGGCAGCGCCGCCCGTCGCACCGCCCTGTCAAACAAGCGCAGTAAATCCAGGTGGCTAATTAAAGCCATATCACCCAACTTGCCAAACCAAACCCTTAGGCGCTGCAACTTGGTTGTGTTCGGTACAAAATGCCCAGCAAATTCCGGCATCGGCAGTTGCTCTTCCACGACATTATGACCAAAGTCAGTGCCGCAAACGCCGCAGTGAGAGCAGCTTTCAAACGAGCAGTCTGGCACCGTTGCCGCGTCAATTGCCCGTTGCTCTTCAGCCTGAAGCCAACCCTTATCAATTCCCGTGTCTATGTGATCCCACGGCAGCGGGGCTTCGTGGCGCACCTCCCAACTACCGGTTTCAACTTGGCGATATTTCCAGCCCAAGCCAGATTCTGCGATCGCTTCCCCCCAAGCTGCAAAAGCCCGATCCAGACTGTCGAACCAAGCATCCATCCCCGCACCCAGTTCCCAAGCCCGGCGGATTACCGAGGCTAGCCGGCGATCGCCCCGTCCGACAAAATCCTCCATTGCTGAAATCCGCACATCAGTGAAATTCACCTTCAAACCCTTGATGCGGCGAAATTCTTGCCGCAGCAACGCCTGCTTGCGTTTAAACTCAGCGGTTGAAACCGAATGCCATTGGAATGGTGTATGTGGCTTCGGCGTAAAGTTAGAAATCGTCAGATTAAAGCTGAGGCGCTTTCTTCCAGCAACTGAGCACTCTTGCTGTAGCCAGCTCACTGTTTCAGCAATGCCTAACACATCAGTGTCTGTTTCTCCTGGCAAGCCAATCATAAAGTATAGCTTGATTTTGTCCCACCCTGCAAGGCAAGCCGTTTTCACACCCCTTCTCAGTTCTTCTGGCGTCAAACCCTTATTAATGATGTCCCGCAGGCGCTGAGTTCCCGCTTCCGGGGCAAAGGTAAGCCCAGCCTGCCTGGTGCCGCCGAGGATGTTGGCAATATTTTGATCAAATCTATCTACCCGTTGGCTAGGCAGGGATAGGGAAATATTTTCGTCCTTGAGGCGATTTTTAATCTCCATCCCTACCGAGGGGAGAGACAGATAATCAGAACAGCTCAGGGAAAGTAGGGAAAACTCATTGTATCCAGTCGTCCGCATTCCCTGCTCAATCGCTTCTACCACCTGCTCGGGCTCCACATCCCGCGCCGGTCGAGTCAGCATCCCCGGCTGGCAGAACCGACAGCCGCGAGTACAGCCGCGCCGGATTTCAACCTTCAGTCGGTCATGCACTGTCTCCACGTAGGGTACTAACCCAATCGAATAGGCAGGCATGGGAGTAGCGACTCGCCGCAGAATCCGCTCCGGTACATCTGGGCGATTCGGATGGACAGAGCCATCCCCTCCCATATCATAAAACTTAGGCACATATACGCCTGGTATTTGTGCCAAATCCAGCAATAGCTGTTCTCGACTTAAGCCCGCCGCCTTGCCGAATTCCATCACCAAGCCAATTTCCGGCAGCAGTTCCTCTCCATCTCCTAGGGCAATAAAGTCGAAAAAGTCCGCATAGGGTTCGGGGTTGGATGTGGCTGTTTGTCCACCAGCAAAAATTAGGGGAAGGGGGTGAGGGGCTGACGGGCTGACGGGCTTACCTTCCCCCCACCTCCCCTTCTCCCTTTCTCTCCATGTCAGCGGCAGCCCAGCCAAATCCAACATTTCCAAAATGTTGGTTGCTCCTAGTTCGTAGCTGAGGCTAAAGCCCAAAATGTCAAATTCTGTCAGCGATGCTCTTGACTCTACGGCAAACAGCGGAGTCTGTGTCGCGCGTAGTTTCGCCGCCATGTCTGGGGCTGGTAAATACGCGCGATCGCATAGTTGGCCAGGCTGGGCATTCAAAATGTTATATAAAATTATATGCCCTAAATTAGATGCACCCACTTCATATACTTCTGGGTAAGTCAGCACCCAGCGCACTTTGCCCGCATCCCAAGCCTTGTGTACGGCTCCTAACTCGTTTCCCAGGTAACGCCCTGGTCGTACAATTTCCGCTGTTAGTAACTCTTCAACAGCAACTGCCATGCGCTATTTCCAGGTATTCATTCTCTACCTTAACACTTTTGAAAAGTTATTCGGCGTTGCCACTGTGAAGAGTTTCAACAAATTTGCCCACCTCCCAACACCGATCTCTCCTAAACGGCCAGCGCAGCTTCAAACGCTACAATGCTCTCAAAACTCTCAAACACCCGGTCGAGTTGGGTGAGTTCAAAAATAATCCTAATTGATGGGGAAACTGAGCAAAGACTGAACCGTATGCCTTGAGACTGAGCTAGCCTTAGACTATAAACCAACGCCATCAGGCCAGCACTATCTAAAAATTCCACTTTCTCCATATCCACCAGCATGTGTTTATATTGTTTTTGGGTCACCAGTGTTTTTACTTGACCCTTAAATTCAATAGCATTTGAGGCATTTAAATAGCTGTCCGGCTGAATCACGAAAGATTGGGGTTCAGCCACAATTGTTTGCATCCTATACTCCTGCTGAGGTTTCTAGTCAATTACCGCCAGATGTATTCGACCATAACACTGTCAACTTGAAGCTCGACTATGCCAATTTTAGTTCTTTGCTGAATCTTTAAGTTTTCCAGCCGTTTGTTTAAAGTTTTGATTAAGTTTTTAGAAAAATCGGTAATTTCACTGAATTACATCCTCTCAGAGCAGATATACAATGCAGAAGTTCAGCCGGTTAATCTATGGGGATAGTAGCGAGCCGTTTAAAAGTAAATCCTTAATCTGCCTTCGGGTAGATGCCAGGCACCAGCTTTGATACACCCTCCTGAGCACCATTAGGTTAATCTACAATCTACACCACGTCCTGTGTTGTCAAACTTGTTGTTTCAACCCTCTCAAACCTCCCATGGAAATTTTCCCGATGGTAGCAACCGTCATTTTTAATCAACCGATTCCGGTAACGGTCATAGAGAGTGACTTGAGAATAACATATCAAGCTTGCTGAGGTTCGTTGCTAAAGATACATTACAACAGATTCTGAAATAGAGTTATCTTTATTGGTTATGAAAACTAAATACTATATCCGCCAGCTGGTAGAAAAAGCTCTGTACATTAAGAAGTTAACTCCCGATATTGAAAATGAAATAAACTTTGAGCTGACCCGCCTGGGTTACATCTCTGACGTTGATTACGAGGCGCTTGAATTGTTGATGGCGGAGATGGATGCGGGTCGAATTCAGTTAGTGCCTAGCATTTGAGCTTTAACCGGGCGGACACAAGGCACCGGGTGTACCCTATGAAGTAAACTCTCATCATAGTGGTGTGGACCCCACACCCTACACCCGACAAGAAAGTGCCTTCAGCGCTTGACCCATTTGCAGGAGTCAGTTGTAAATCGCTATGCAGTTTGCCAAACGCTTAGAGAAAATCCCTCCCTATCTGTTTGCCGAGATTGATCGCAAACGGGATGAAATGCTTGCCAAGGGAGTTGACATCATCAACATGGGAGTGGGAGATCCAGACAGACCTACTCCAGTCCATATCGTCCAGGCAATGCATGAGGCGATTGATGACCCCGCCACCCATAACTATCCCCCCTACCAAGGCACGAAAGATTTCCGCGAGGCAGCGATTAAGTGGATGGAGCGCCGGTTTGGCGTGACAGGATTGAATCCGAATACTGAGGTAGTTTCTTCCATTGGCTCCAAAGAAGCAATCCACAATACCTTCTTAGCTTTTGTGGAACCAGGAGACTACACTCTGATTCCCGATCCAGGCTATCCGGTGTATCGCACTTCCACGATTTTTGCTGGTGGTGAGCCTTATACCATGCCGCTACTACCACGCGGCTTTTTGCCAGACTTGGATGCGATTCCGGCAGAGGTGGCGCGTCAGGCGAAGTTGTTGTGGATCAACTATCCCAACAATCCCACTGGGGCGTTGGCGACGCTGGAGTTTTTTGAGGAATTAGTGGCTTACTGCAAGCAGTACAATATTTTACTCTGTCATGACCATGCCTACTCGGAAATGGCCTATGACGGCTATAAGCCCCCGAGTGTGCTGCAAGTGCCGGGTGCTAAAGAGGTGACGATTGAGTTTCACAGTCTGTCTAAGTCTTATAATATGACGGGCTGGCGGGTTGGTTTTGTGGTGGGGTCTGCCCACGGGATTAAGGGATTGGGTCAGGTGAAGACTAATGTGGATTCTGGGGTGTTTAAGGCAATTCAACGGGCTGCGATCGCCGCTTATTCCACCACTGAAGAAGAACTCCAAACGGTGATGTCGGTTTATCAACACCGCCGCGACATCATCATCAAGGGACTGCAATCTCTAGGGTGGCCGATTGAAGCTCCTAAAGCCACGCTCTACGTCTGGGTAGCAGTTCCCCAGGGTTATACGTCGTCTGAATTCGTCACGTTGCTACTAGACAAGTGCGGTATTATTGTTCCTCCTGGTAACGGCTATGGTGCAGCGGGGGAAGGCTTCTTCCGCATTGCCCTGACTGTAGCCGATGAGCGGATGCATGAAGCGCTCCAACGGATGAAGGATGCCGGTATTCGCTACGCTTAAAACGTTGCCGGTTCGGCTCTACCGCACGCAAATAAAGCTAGCGAGTTCGCTCTCGGTACTCTAAAATAGATTAATATCTGTTAAGCAACCGCTGGACAGGAAATCAGTACTAGGGCTAGGCACTCTTGCCAGCCCGTGTAGTAAATAACAAAGAAAAGAGTAAAGAGCAGTGTCTGTCGAAACCATTGAAAAGCGTTCAACGGTCCGCAAGCTCGCACCTCGGTATCGTGTTTTGCTTCATAACGATGAATACAATAGCATGGAGTACGTGGTGCAGGCGTTAATGAAGACGGTGCCGAGTATCACCCAACCTCAGGCTGTCAGCATCATGATGGAAGCCCATACTAATGGTATGGCTCTAGTAATTACCTGCGCTCAGGAACACGCGGAGTTTTACAGCGAAACTTTGAACAATTATGGCCTGAGCAGCACGATTGAACCTGATGAATAGTCAGAACTAAGCGCCACCATTGAAGTTTAACTTGGTGAGGCTAGCCCACTACCCAGCCCCGATCAGGGTGGCATATTTTGTACTGGCTTTGCTGATTTTGTGGGTGCCACTGGCTGCGCCCATATATTGGTTGGTGAAGGATCGCAACTTAGTTACTATCCTAACGATGGTGCTACTGTATGGGGAGTTTATCGTCCTGGTGGGATTGTGGGGCCAGAAAATCTACCGGCAACCCCGCCTGTTGCGAAGCTATGGTTTACAAAGAACGCAGGAGAATGCAAGAGAGCTTTTATCTGGACTTAGTATTGGTCTAGTTATCACCCTTGGTTTGTTTTGGCTAGAGGGGCAGCTGGGTTGGCTGCTGTGGAAAAATTCACCTAGCTTCTTGCCTGGGGTGATTTTAGCAGGGTTAGCTAGCGCTTTGGGAATTGGTTTTGCCGAGGAGCTACTATTTCGCGGCTGGCTCCTGGATGAGCTACAGCGAGATTACCGCCCCCAGATCGCTCTCTGGGCTGATGCTACTTTATTCGCTCTACTGCACTATATCAAGCCGGTAGGAGAAATTGTCCGGAATTGGCCTGGATTTCCGGGAAGAGTGCTACTGGGATTGATACTGGTTTGGGCGAAGCGCTCTAACAGAGGGCGCCTCGGGCTCCCGATTGGTCTCCACGCCGGTCTCGTTTGGGGCTACTACATTATCGACGTGGGGCAACTAGTGCAATATTCTGGTCAAGTTCCTGATTGGATGACTGGAGTTGACCGCAATCCCCTCGCTAGTGTAATGGGGTTGTTGATTTTGGGTGTACTAGCGTTCTGGATGAGGCAGCGATCGCCAGCTCATCTTTAACACACTCCCGACTCCTCTGATGAAAGCACTCCATCCATAGAGGTACCAATTAAACAGGCACCGGCAAAATTGACCCCAGCCAAGTTAGCACCTTCTAACTCAGCGCACAGAAGATTCGCGCCAGCTAAGTTAGCTCCGGCTAGATTGGCACCCCGCAGGTCTGCTTCCTCTAGATTGGCTTCATTAAGCAACGCCCCTTGCAGATCGGCTTGACTTAGGTTTGCTCCTTGGAGGTTAGCACGGCTGAGATTGACCCCCCGCAGGTCTGCACCGCGCAAGTCCACCCCCTGCAACTGTACGCTCATTAGATTAGCACCACTTAAGAAAGCACCTGCAAAAGAAGCCCCAGATACCTTAGCTCCCATTAAGTTAGCGCCCCGGAGGTTGCTGCCCCGCAGGTCAGCTCCAGTCAAGTCCGCTTGCAGGAGGTTAGCTCCCAATAAATTCGCCCGCAAGTCAGCGGCGTTGAGCTGGGCACCCACCAGATTAGCTCCGTCTAAACGCGCTCTTTGTAGTTTGGAGCCAGAAAAATTCGCTCCCACTAGCGTCGCTCCAGCTAGATTAATCCCAGAAATATCAATGCCTGAGAGGTCTTCGTCTTCCAGATTGACTCCGGGCAGCTGTTTTAGTTTCCCGGCACGCAGGGCTTCAATGTCCATGGGCATAGGTGCCTATCTCTCCACTTGTCTTTGCCTCACTACCCGGATGGGAATCAATTAGCCAGATTCCAGCACTGATTTTGGGTGGTGTGACTGGGAGTCTTAATCCCTGTTGCAGACCTGTAACCAACAATTCTAGGGTATCAACGAGTTTAGGCTCCCAAGCGGAGCCCGACTCTCGCTTACACTCTGCCAACGCCTCAGTCAGTGGATCGGGCGTCGTCTCTAGTTCTGTGCTGGGATAGGACGGCTGTAGGTGGGTCACACGTGACTGAAAATCCACAACCAGTCCCAGAATTCTCGATTCTAAGGAAATTTCCTCACCGGCCAACCCAGCTGGTTGACCACTGCCGTTCCACCACTCGGTTTGGTGGTTAATGATTTTTGCGATCGCCCGCAGCTGCGGCATGGTTCGCAACACCTGCGCTGCTGGCACTAGGGGGCAGCTGGGTGCCTCCCCATACTGGACACTCACGGACTTTGGAGCAATGCGATGGAGTAGCCCCGCCAGGCGTAGGCGCTTCAGCTGCCAAGCCGGTAGCTCTAACAGTTGACCCATCGTTTCTGCCAGAGCCGCCACTTCAGCTGCCGCCATCGGGTTACTAGCGTCGGCTACATCAATTAACTGAGCCAGCCGCAAAAATGCTTGTAATTCGTTGGAAACCAAGTTGTGATCGAGTAAATTTTGCTGATTAAATATACTCACCTTGCTCATATCCAACTGGCTGGTCTGGAGATAATCCACGACGCGGGAGACAATAGGATTCAAGTCATCTAGTTCGGCGGTAGGGGCAGCGGCAGCGATCGCTTGCACTTGGGCTGTCAGTTTTTGCTTAAGTTCTGGGTTGTAGCGACCGATGTGAGCGAGCGCTAATTCCACCGTCTCCTCCACCAACCCAGGCTCAAACGTCCAAAACCCATAGAACTTGCGCTCCAAGTCCGCTTTCGGTTGTCCAGCTGCCCCATAGTCAGCTGCTGAAATTTCTTGACACAGCACCATCGCTGTGTAGCTGGGAGACAAAATTATTAAGTGCCACTCTTGCGCCACTGGGTCAACTTGGTCTAAACCGACTAACTCCACGTTGGGTAGTCTGCTGGTGGGGTGTTCGGCAAAGCCGGTATCCGGGGCTGCCATGATCACCACTTGACGCGAGCGCTGTGCCAAAATTTCATAGCGTTCTGCCTCTTGTAGATACCATTTCCCGCGTTGAAAGGCTGTAATCACTAGGGGTGTACTTTTAGCAGTTAGGATGCAGTCTTCTAAGGCATGACAGAGGGCAACCAGGGTGTTTTTGTAGTAAACCCCAAAATTGAGTGGTCTTTTTCCACCTGAGTGAGCAGTTGCCAGTTGTTGCAGAATCGATCCTGGTAGCATGTTTTGGTTTTTTTTTAAACGAACCGCAAAAGGGCGAGTTTCCGGTTTGCTAAAGCCTCCCGGACTTCTCGTAGTGGACGCTGAGGGCACAAAGGAAAAGAAGGGGAAGGTACCGGCTAGGAGGCTGTTACTAGCTGTTTTTCTTTGGGTTCGATAGGTGCTGTGAGGGCAACTTCAAGCTCGGCACAACCGAGTCGAGCTTCTAGAATGTTCATGACTTCTCTACCGAAGTCATTGGGGTTCTGTCGCCATGCCTGAAGGCACACTTCACCAAAGAATGAACCCAGTGGTTCCGGGTTCCAGAGTAATTTCTTGGCTGTCCAAGGCATTAGGCTCATCGGATCATAGCCCGGTTTGATCATGTTGTTGTCGAAGGCATATTCTTCCAGATGGGTATGGGGTTGTAGCCCGATGAAGAAAATGGCTGGCTCGACTTTATCGGCTCCAAAGATCCGCTCTAGTTCCCGGTGATAGGCTATCGTCTGACGAATCGTTTCGGGTCGTTCGTCAATTACGTTGAAGGAGTAGTTGACCGAAACCAGAGCATTGAACCCAGCTGCCTTCAAGTCGCGGCAGTTTGACAATACCGTGCGCAGATTGTAGCCCATCCGCATTTTGCGGACAAGTTCCTGAGAGCCGCTGGTGATGCCGATTTCAAGGTAGTTCATCCCTGTTTTCACCATCAGCTCGCATAACTCGGGCGTCAGGTTGTCGGCTCGGATGTAAGCTGCCCAGTGGATGTCTTTCATCCCATCTGCCAGGATTTTTTCTAATAGCTCTACGGCATCATCAATAAATTTACGCGCGGGGATGAATTGGGCATCCGTGAACCAGAAGTTACGAATGCCTCGGTTGTAAAGTTGTCGCATCTCGGCGACGACTTCCGAGGCTGGGTTGATGCGTACCTGTTTGCCTTCAACCACTGTGTAGATGCAATAGCAGCAGTTGTGGGGACAACCGCGCTTTGTTTGCACACCGACGTAAAAATCTTGTTCTTGCAGGTAGTATTGAAACTCTGGCCAGATGGTTTCGATGTAGTCGTAGTTGCAGGCAGTTTTCTCAATGGGCGTAGGTTGTTCGTGGATCATGCGATCGCGCGGCAGACTTTCTCCCACTACGTAGCAGCGCTCATCTTCAAATTCCTCACCCCGCAGGATTTTTTCCAGCAGTGTCTCTCCTTCTCCGACTGAAACTATCGTCCCTTTTGGCAATTTCTTGCCTAGCTGCTCGTAAAAAACACTCACTGCACCGCCACCCACGACTACTTTGGCGTTTGGGTGGTGTTTTTGGGCGCGTTTTAGCCCTCGTTTGATTAACCCCTCGTTCCGCCAGAGTTCTGTGTAATAAGAACCTGCTAAGCGCAGTCCTCCCCAGGCTCCCCGCAACTTGATTACAGGATTACGGGCGTAGTATAACTCGAATGCATTCTGGAGCGGGTTACCGCCTCTACCTCCCACAGGCGCATAAATCTGAATATCTCGCCAAGAGAATACCAGCAGTGTTGGCTGGAATTCATCCACACAAGCATCTAGGGCGGAGGCGAAATCTAGGGGCGGTACTGTCCCCAAGTCGAATATCCGCTGCGACGCGCATGGAAACTGTTTGTGGAGATGATCAGCTAAGTAGACAACCCCAATCGGGAAGATGGGATTACACGGGAGGCGAACGTAGAGGATTCGGTTTTCCATCGTGGTTGTTTGGGCACTGATCCCCGGCTAGAGGCGTGGTATTTATCAGCTTTCTGAAATTGTTTTCATATAACTTTACGATAACACTAATTTGACTCAGCCGCATGTTCCTTTTTATGGAAAGTTCGCGGCTGGATAGTTAGTACTTAAAGCCTGCGAACCAGTGATTCCTACTACGTCCGCCAGGTGCATAGTAGGGGGGACTTTACCAGAAATTGCTAAAGTTGCACTAAGTTTATGATAAGTTGACAAAAGGTGATTTAAATAACAAAGTGTTACACGAGATTATGAGGGAAATCTGGCGAGAGGCGTGAGATGGTAGTCGGAGTTACAGCCAGTGGGGATCGCTAAATGTTAGTTTGGCAAGTATAAACCTCAGTAGTGGCGTCAATGTCCTTAGCAGTTATGGCTCAAATCTTAGATCCCTTACCAATCGAACAATCCAGTCGCTTTCTCTGCTGCTACGTGAATGCGACGAGCAAGATTCAGATTGCTCGGATCTCAAATATTCCCAACTGGTACTTTGAGCGGGTTGTGTTTCCGGGACAACGTCTTGTGTTTGAAGCCCCGCCAGAGAGCCATCTGGAGATTCATACAGGCATGATGGCGACTGCCATTCTCTCGGATACTATTCCCTGCGATCGCCTTTGTGTCAACGAAGATGGAATTTCCTCGGTTGAGACAAACCAGGAAGCGTGGGCGGAAGAAATAAATAAAAAACAAATGTTGCAAGCAATTGATAAAAAAAGTGGACAGAGGCAACAACCTTTAACAGCTGCTTTAACATTTATTGATTAAGAAAAGAATTAGCTCAATTTGAGTGTTAATGGCTTTAGCAACCTCAAACTTAGTTTCTAAGCACACAATCTCTGCCAAAGGAAGGAGAACTAATGACCCACCTCTAAGGCTAAGGTAGCTATCGAGAATATATTATTGTGGCTGGGATTGGGTCAATCAAGTTGAACCTACCTTCTTTTCTTTGGTTGTGGAAAATAGCGGCTTGGTCGATGGGCTTGTCGTTGTTGGCGTATTTGCTGTTAGCAGTAACTGGGATTTGGATGTTTGGGGCTAGACAGACGCGGCGTCAAAGACCGAGCTGGTTGCGATCGCTGCACTACATGATCGGCGGCAGTCTGGTGTCTTTGGTGCTGCTACTCCTAGCCATTGGCGTGGTGGGGACGTTAGGGGAGTATGGCTCGTTAGGCCATTCCCAACACCTCATGGCTGGGTTAATAGTGGTGGGGTTGGTTTTACTTTCAGCTGGGAGTGCGACTCAGATTAGTGCCCGAGGTTGGGCGCGATCGCTCCACATTTGGACCAATACTACCCTTTTTGTCGGCTTGCTATGGGTATCACTAACCGGCTGGAGTGTGGTACAGAAATATTTGCCGTAACTGTAGGATTTAACCAATTGATCCCCTCACCCTGCCACGCAGCGCCTTCTGTCTTCCGGATCTCTCCCTTGATTCGGATCACGCTTTTGTCTTTATATGTGGCTTTGACTGCGCCATTACCGTTTTTGTCGCAGGTAACAGATCAGCCCATCTCACCAGCGTTGTTGGTTGTGGGAATCAGCTTTGGGGCAGTGGCACTATATGCTGCACTTAGTGAACGAGTAATTTTGAATGACCAGGAAATTCAGGTGACTTATCCCAGCTGGGTACCCCGGTTTTTTCGTCAGGGGTGGTCGTTGCCTTGGTCAGAGGTGAAAGAGTTAAAGCCGCGCACCACTGGTCAAGGTGGGCTGGTTTACTACTTTGTTAGTACACAGGGGAAAGCTTATTTGCTGCCGATGCGTGTGGCTGGGTTTGCCCGGTTAGTAAAGCTGGTGGAAGCAAAAACGGGGATTGATACTACACATGTTTGCCCCTTGGCCCAACCTTGGATGTATTTGATTTTATTAGGGTGTACGCTGCTACTGCTAGTGGTAGATGGTTGGACAATCTGGACAGCGATTACTCACGGTAACATAGTATAATAGAAGATGTAGGAACAGCTGACAAGTGCAAACAGCACAACTGCGGTTGAAGCAGGTGAGCCTATCTGGGTCGGTGGGTTTCGATTACTTGCTCAGGGACATTTCCTTTGAAGTGTCTAGAGGTGATCGTATTGCCATCATTGGCCCATCGGGTGCTGGGAAAACTTCTCTGTTACGGGTGTTGAACCGGTTGAGTGAACCCACGGCTGGGTCGATTTATTTTGAAAATCAAGAGTATCGGCAAATCCCCGTCCTCCAGCTACGGCAACAGGTAACGCTTGTGGCCCAAGATCCTAAGCTGTTAGGGATGAATGTTCAAGAGGCATTAGCCTACCCCCTGGTTTTACGGAATCTGCCGCCAGCGGAGATTCAGCAACGACTGGGCTACTGGAGGGAGCAACTGCACATCCCATCTGAGTGGCTAGGGCGGAGTGAGATCCAACTTTCTGTGGGACAGCGGCAGCTGGTAGCGATCGCTCGTGCTTTGGTAATTCAACCCAAAATTCTATTATTCGACGAGCCAACGTCTGCCCTTGATGCGGGTCGGGCGTCTCACCTGTTGCAAGTCTTGAGTGAGCTGGCTCACAGCGGTCAAACTACAATTCTGATGGTCAATCACCAGTTGGAGCTAGCACAGCAGTTTTGTACACGCATCTTGTATTTACACCACGGTCAGTTGGTTCAGGATGCACCTAACTCTGTGGAGTTGGATTGGGCTAAGTTAAGGGAAAGCTTGATCCAATCAGAGGAGCAGGCAGCTGAGGAATGGAGTTAGCTGCCTTTATTATGAATCCTTGTTAAGCACGCTAGAGCCCATGAGTATCCCACTTTTAGACAAACCATTCCCGTCTGCCCAGGAGAAACTGGTCACTCTGAATGATATCACCTGGCAGCAGTTCAAAGCTATAGAAGCACAGTTAGAGAACAACCGGGGTGTTAGGCTGACCTATAAAGCCGGGGTAATGGAAATTATGTCCCCAATCGGGAGGAAACACGAACGGGTGAAAAGTACCCTGGGGCTGTTGTTGGAAGCGTACATGAAGGAAAAGAGCATACGGTTCTACAAAAGTGGCGGATTCACTCTGGAAGAGCTGGGTTATGCTTCTGGCACCCCCGATGAGTCCTATTGCATCGGTAGCGACAAAGAAACCCCAGACATCGTTATTGAAATTATTGTTACCAGCGGAACCATAGATAGACGAGAGCTTTACTCGCCTCATAAAGTCCCTGAAGTTTGGTTCTGGAAAGCTGACCAACTTCGGGTCTTTCACTTGAGAGAGGAAGATTATCAGGAAGTCTCCCGAAGTGAATTTTTTCCAGATTTAGACCTAGTGTTACTACGCTACCTGGGACATTCTGATCAGTACGATGCAGTAGTTGCTTTCAAGCAGGCTATCTGCAATTAATGCGTCCCGACCTTCTCTGAAACGCCCCTTAACAGCAACGAACTCGCCGCTAATACCTCCTGTCTTGCCCACTTATCTGCTGCCACAATGTCATCTAAGGAAGGATGGGGACAGTTATCTACTTGGTGGCGATCGCACACCCATTCGATACAACGCGCAATATCCAAAAATCGGATTTTCTGTTCTAGAAATAGTGCTACTGCCTGTTCATTTGCCGCATTTAAAACAGCTGGCATAGAACCCCCGGCTCGACCTGCTGCATAAGCCAGCTGCATACAGGGATATTTCTGATGATCGGGTGCCTTGAAGGTTAAATTCCCAGCTTTGACCAAATCCAGGTGTTCCCAGTCGGTATAGATGCGCTCAGGCCAGGATAGGGCATAGAGTAGGGGCAAGCGCATATCAGGCCAACCGAGCTGAGCTAAGACTGAGGTATCTTGTAGCTCAATCAGCGAGTGAATAATGCTCTGGGGGTGAATGACTATATCGATTTTGTCGTAATCTAGGCCAAAAAGGAAGTGGGCTTCAATAACTTCTAGCCCTTTATTCATCAGCGTGGCAGAGTCTACTGTGATTTTTCGCCCCATCGACCAGTTGGGATGCTTTAGGGCATCTGCAACTCGTACCTCTACTAACTTATCAACAGGCCAATCCCGGAATGCTCCCCCAGAGGCGGTGAGGATAATTCGCCGTAAGCCGCCAGTTGGCACACCTTGGAGGCATTGAAAAATCGCAGAATGCTCGGAATCAGCTGGTAACAGTTTCACCCCATGTTTCTCTATCAAGGGCAAAACCACTGGTGCCCCAGCAATCAGAGTTTCTTTATTTGCTAGAGCAATGTCTTTACCAGCTTCAATCGCAGCAATGGTAGGCAGCAAACCAGCACAGCCCACAATGCCTGTTACCACAGTTTGGGCATCGCCGTAGCGGGCGACTTCTATGGTTCCTGCTTCCCCAGCGAGCAGGATAGGTTGGGGGTCAAGGTCGAGCGTAGCCTGTTTCAGTTCTGGTAATTTTTCTTCTTCGCAAATGCTTACTATGCTTGGTCGAAACTGCCGAATCTGAGAAGCCAACATTTTAACGTTACGCCCAGCTGCTAACCCCACAATCCGAAACTGATCTGGGTACTGAGCCGCGATATCCAGCGTCTGAGTGCCGATGGAGCCGGTGGAGCCAAGGAGAGTAATTGCTTTCACAATGATTTAATATTTAAATCCACATTAACTATAAATTCTTCAGGGCTGATTTGATCCCAGCATTTTAGGTGGAACAGGCGAGGGTGCCTGTCTTATCACCCCCAAAGTTAGTTTTAGTTGTGAGCGAAACTTCAACCAATCCGTTAGAGCCTGGGGTTTAGAAGCAGTTTTCTTCTGAAGGAGAATGACCCCGTCTTGGACATCCAGAATTCCATATTTTCCTTGAGCCAACTGGTCAATCCAAGAGCTAAAATCGCGCAGTCTTTGCCTGTCATCCTTAAACGCCGCTTGGTACTGTTGCAGTTGCCACAAGTCTGCTAAGACGTAATCAACCTCTATGACTTCTCCTTGGTCATTTTGCAGCCGCAGAGCGGGCACACGAATAATCTCGCGACGACTCGAAAGGTGTGGAAGCAGATAAGTCGTTGCTGAAACGCTAGCGTTCGGAGGAATAAAGTTCATTAACGCCCTAATGTGCCCCACATGTTCCCACTGACGGCTTAGAGAAACATGGACATAAGGATGGTAGGAGTCTGGAAACAAAAAGTAGAAAGCCCGATTTGGACTAGAGATAATTGAGAATAAAATTGACAAGGCAATACATCCGATCCAAAAGCGACGAAACTGCGGATTAAATCTCTGTTTATGTTGTGACCACCACAGAATTGTGCCGTAAAACAATCCCGGAACTACGCTTAAGGCATAGCGAATACTAATGGCAAGAGCCGATTGGCGTTGCTGTAGCAATAGTTCCAGCAATGGAAAGCCTGCTATTGTCCAAGCCGGGGCAGATATAGCAGGTATATACGCCAAAGGCAGCCACTGGGCTGACAAGTATTTCACCCGCTTGTCAATGGGAGTCAATAAGTTTAAAAGTATTTTTTGAGGGTGGCTTAAGATCGCCCAGAGAAGTTGTAGAGTATTAGGATCATCTCCTTCAACATATTGACGAAAGTATGTAGGCAGGTATAGCCGGGAATTATCATTGGAAAACCACGGCATAATCACGTTTGTCAACAAGACGATACAGCAGAAGCTGAGCAGACATAAAGCTAGACCTAGGCGATAGCGGCGGCTTAAAATTAAATAAACCCCAATACCAAAGATAATAAATCCCGTGTCCTCCCGAATTCCTAGAGTCAAAGCGACGAACAGCCAAAACAGCCACCATTTACGCTTTTCCAAAGCTAGCAGTAAACTAAATACGAATAAAGGAATCTGGCACTGTTCATAGAAATTGGCAAATGTCGGTCCAATTACTGCATTAGCTCCGTAAAAACTGGCAGTGATTAAAACAGCTATTGAGTGAGGGAGATAATGGCGGGCAAGAGCATAGAGAACTATTCCTGCAGCAGTAATTAAGGTGACTTGCAAAACAACAAGAGTGGCGCCGGAGGGAAATAAGGCATATATAGGTAACCAGAGCAAAAAGTCAAGAACAAAGTGTTGCCCTAAGTGGTAGTAGGATACTGTATGGTTCTGGCTATCAAAGGTAACAGCGCTTGACTGGCCTGAGGAGAGAGAACCTTGAAACAAGTGCCCATGGATGCTGTTCCAGAAAAGTTGGTTAAAAAGACCTTGATCGTAGGAGGCGTAAAAACTGTAGTAGCGATTGAGTGAGAAAACCAACATGAAGGCGAAAAAAATTGCTGCCAGTGTCAGTGTTACTCGGAAGCTCGATTGTGTTTTTATAAATGAACGTTTTAGCAACATAAGCACTTTAATGTAGTCTCCGAGTCAGAATGAATCCTCTTATAGTGGCGGATGACTACTGACTACTTTCATGGGTCAAATGGTTGGAAACATTATGCAATTATTTCCGGCAAATTTCAGAGTAATAGGTAAGAACATTTGCAGCTTCAGGTTTGAAACGCTGAGGCTCAATCCCCTGGGTTGGATGATTGTAGTGAGCGCTGTGATTTTATTTTTGTCCAGCAGTTTACGACACGCCCTGTTTCAATCGGCAGCCTGGGATCTGGGAATTTTTGACCAAGGAGTTTACCTGATTAGCTCGCTTGAGCCGCCTATATCCTCTTTTACAGGGTTTCACATTTTAGCCGACCATGCGGCGTGGATATTCTATCCGCTGGCAATACTATACAAAATATATCCCGATGTTCATTGGTTGTTGGCTGTACAGGCAACTGCCTTGGCGATAGGCGCAATGCCGACGTGGTATCTTGCCCGTGAGGCTGGGCTGACGATGCGGCAAGCAATAGCAATAGCTGCAGTGTACCTCTTGTATCCGCTGGTTTTTAATATCAATCTGTCTGATTTCCATCCCGAAGTCATGGCGCTACCAGCATTGTTGGCAGCAATCTTGGCAGCACGAAACGAAAAGACTTGGTGGTTTTGTTTAAGCATCATCTTCATTTTGAGTTGTCGGGACGCTTTATCGTTGACGGTAGCGGCGATGGGATTCTGGCTGCTGCTGTTTGAAAACAGGCGTTTATGCGGTGCAATAGCGATCGCTGCTGGTGTCGCCTGGTTACTAATTGCGACGCAGGCGATTATTCCCTACTTCGGTGGGGAGGCAGCGTCAGTAGGGCGTCATCTTCCACGTTATGGCTATTTAGGAAATTCATTTCCAGAGATTACCAAAAATCTGCTTCTCAAACCAGGGCTAGTACTGGGGAAAGTTTTTTCACTCGATACTGTGGAATATCTGGCTCTGCTGCTAGCGCCGGTGATTTGGGGACTTTCAACCCAGCATCTGACGCCTTTAGTAGGTGCTATTCCGACGCTGGTGATGAACATTCTCGCCGCTGATCCACTGCAAAGAAATTTGATCCACCAATATTCTGTGCCTTTAGTGCCCTTTTTGTTGGTAGCTGTAATTTCGACTCTGGCGGCGGGTGGAGGATGGGTGCGTAGTGGACGAGCAATCATCCTCTGGTCGTTGGTCGCTTTTATCGCGCTGGCAAAGTATGGTTACTTTGGCTCTATTTATCTGAATTCACTCGATACTTGGCAAGCCACACACGAAGCGATCGCCCTAGTTAAAACCAAAGGTGGCGTTCTCACCACAGCTGAGATTGCTCCTCATTTAACCCACCGCCAAAGAGTGAAGCTGACAGATGCCAAGTCACCACCGGCTAATTTGGCGCAGTTTGATTATATATTGCTCAATGTGCGTCATCCCGGTTGGCTGAGTAATCAGGAGTTTGCCACCAGCTTGGTGAATCAACTCAAAAATACCCAGGAATTTCAGTTGAGTTATCAACGAGATGATGTTCATTTGTTTGCCAAAAAGCTTTAGCGCAGTAATGTGGCTACTGAGCCGACTCGTCATTGCTGCTGCGATGTTACTTATTGCCCCCTCACTTCCGGCTCCACCGGGAGGGATTGTGCCCACAGTTGGCTGGGGAGTTTTCTCAGCCTGGGATAGTGTTTTCTACGAGAAGATTGCAACTTCCGGCTATGAATACACAACTGACGGCAACGAACATTCTGTTGCCTTCTTCCCCCTGTTTCCCTTATTCATCCGGGGAGCGATCGCCCTTGGCTTGCCAGTCGAAGTGGCAGGTACACTGGTGAACAACTTGGCATTCCTGGGTGCCTTGATTGTTCTGTACGCTTGGGTAGAAGAGCGTCATGGCATCAGCGCTGCCCGATGGGCAACAGCTGTTTTAGCCTGGTGTCCGCTTTCTCTATTTGGAAGTGTAATTTACTCGGAAGGGTTGTATTTGTTATTTAGCACAGCTGCTTTGCGAGCCTTTGAGCGTAAACAATATACCTGGACAGCCATTTGGGGAGCTCTAGCCACTGCAGCTCGTCCAACGGGGATAGCGCTCATACTCGCGTTTCTAATTGTAGCTTGGAGAGAACGTGGAGCTAGAGCCTATCTTGCCAGTTTAGCCGCCGGTTGTGGTCTGCTTTTATACAGCGTATATTGCGGGATTCAGTTTGGCGACTTCTTGGCTTTCCTCCATGCACAGCAAGGATGGCGTCCCTCACTTGGGTTTGATTGGCTGCGGTGGTGGAAGATGCTGATGCAAATTTCAGTTGGCACAACAAATTGGAAGTATGGCTCGATTAAAGATCCTTGGCATCCGCTGCTGTTTTTGCTCATTGTTGGCAGTAGCTATCTGTTATGGCGCTACCGCAAACAGATTGCTGCTGTGAAGGTAGGCTATGGATTTGCCTGCTTGGGGTTATTCCTGTGGCTGCTGGCGGGTGATCCGTTGACTAATGTTGTGATGATCTTCGGTGGTGCCTATTTGTTATGGTATTTACGTGCTCAACTCAGCCTGGTTACTGTTACCTATGGCAATGCCAGCTTGGGGTTACTCTTAGTTTCTGGAAGTACCATTTCCCTTAATCGGCTGGCTTACGGTATTGTGTCACTGGCGATCGCGCTTGGTGTACTGCTAGCCCGTTATCCGCGTTGGGGATACGTAGTTATGGGCTTCTTCGCCATACTACTAACAAGCTTCGCGATTCGATTTGCCCAACACCAGTGGGTAGCTTAGGAAGGGGGGCTCTTGTGCAGGGGGTGCAGGGGGAGCCTCTCTGCCTAAGAGAGCCTCTTTTCACTCCACAACTTCATTAACTGGGAATCGGTCTAGAAGCTGCATTGCGCGGTGGGCATTGCGCTGCAAAGATCCTGACAGATGGGGGACGTGGGGTATTTGTGATAATAAATCCAATGTCCGCCGTAAGAGGCGCACCACATCCCCTTCATCTAAACTGGTATTGGCGCACAGTTCTAACCATTCCACCCCCAGCGCCCACTGTTGCACTAGGGAAACTAACTCATACTCCAACCAAATAGGCAGAGCCACGCCATATCGGCGTTGAATCTGGAACAACTGGCGGCGAGTTCCTCGCAATTCAGCCAAAGCTGACTCCACTTCCGGTGAAAGGGTGTAGCGAACCCAGCTGTCTGGGCGCGGGGTCTCAGTAACCAGGGCAGCAATTGCCGCCGCCAGGTGGTGCGGATCGAGGTCGTTCAATTCACCGCTTGCTAGCGCCAAACCCACCCACAACTCATTATCTCCCCGAATTGCTGCACAGATTTGCCCTAAAGCCGTGGGAGCCACGTCATCCAAACAACCAAACCGCTGCAAAATTTCAATTAGGTGAAGAAATTCCTCCCAGTGGCTTTGGGACTGCCGGTTCAACTCTGCTTGAAGAGCTGCTATTTCTGCTTCAAGCTGTATGCTTTTGTTCCTACGTTTGAGGATGGAAGCTGGATTACCCGATTGATGGAGGGGGTGAGCCTGAATTTGCACTTCTAAAGCGGCAATGCACTCGTGTTGCGCCAAGACTTCAGGTGCTGTATCCATCGGCGTTAGACCGGGAATTGCCTGTGCGATCGCTGCTGTTTCCTCATTACCACGACGAGACTGACCCGGCTTCAAGGGCATTTCTACTGGTGGAGTCAGGTCACTTGGGATATTGAGGCGCGGCAATTCCGCATACAAATCCACTACATCAGTCGTTGTGACTACGTACCAGCGATTATTCCGCCCTAAGCAGACCATGTAATGAGATTGACCAGAGCCCGGCGTTTGAGCGACTAAGACAGCCGGGATCGGTGAGGCGGTTGGCACATGTTTACCCTTCAAGCTCAGCAGCGTTCCCGACACTGCAAAGCCTAAAGTCATTACCACTTGCTCAGCCCGCGCTTCTTGGGCTTGGTCTTGCAGGGTTTTAAACAGCTGGCGTTCAACTTTGAGGCGTTGCAGTAATTTCTCATAGCTAGCCAGATCCTCCATGTCTACAGCAGCCATCTGGGTCTGGATTTGGGCTAGTTGTGCTTGAATTTCTGCCAGCGCTTGGTACTGTGGCCTCAAATCCAATGTTGCCATATACTGACCAAAGCTGCGTTCCACCAGTTCCCTGGCTTCTTCCACAGTGTGGGTTTGCAGCAGATTCAACACCATGCCGTAACTAGGCGTAAACTGGCTCACCAGTCTGTCAGCCCCAGCGGTTGCCAAATAAGCAGCTTCTTTAGAGCCTTCAAACGGCGTTTGCAGCGTCACTACATGCCCGAGTTTATCCATTCCCCGGCGTCCAGCTCGCCCGGCCATTTGCAAAAACTCCGAAGCATTCAGTAGCCGGTGTCCCCGATCTGTGCGCTTGGAAAGGCTGGAAATTACTGTCGTTCGGGCTGGCATATTCATTCCAGCTGCCAGCGTTTCGGTTGCAAACACCACTTTTATCAGCCCCTGCTGAAACAGTTCTTCCACCAGCCCCTTCCAGGCAGGCAATATCCCGGCGTGGTGGGCGGCAATGCCACGGTATAGCGGTTCAATTTGTCCCGATCTGCCGGCGTCGGGATTCCGCCGCAAAAATTCATCAATCTGCCACCGCAACTGTTCCGCTTCTGCCTTATTCACCAGCGACAGCGCCCCCAAATCCGCCACCGCCTTATCACATCCCCGGCGGCTGAAGATGAAGTAAATCACTGGTAGCATATCCCTAGACGTCAGCTGAGTCAGAGTATAGACCAAACTCGGAGGTTCTGGCCTCTGGCCTCTAGCCTCTCGTCTCTGACTTTTCGCCTGCTTGAGTTGGGGGTTAATTTTAGTGGAGTCGCTGTTAAGCAGGGGAAATAGCCCCTTGGGATTACCAAAGTGAAATTCCAAGGGGACGGGGCGAAAGCTGGAGTAAATCAGTTCTGTCGGACCGTGAACCTGATTAATCCAGTCTGTGAGCTGATCACTGTTGGCGATTGTTGCCGAAAGAGCCAACAGATGAATCTCATGTGGGCAATAGATGATCGATTCTTCCCAAACCGTACCTCGCTGGCGGTCGTTCATGTAGTGACACTCATCTAGCACCACCGCCTCAACCCCGGCTAAGGAGGTGCCGACTTCCCCAATCGGGGTGCCGTAGAGCATATTCCGGAAAATTTCTGTGGTCATTACCAGGATGGGGGCTTCCCGGTTGATCGATGCATCGCCGGTTAATAGACCCACCATGTCAGCCCCAAAGCGTTCGCGGAAATCACGCAGTTTTTGATTTGACAACGCTTTGAGCGGCGTGGTATAAAATACTCGCCGTCCCCGTGAGAGGGCGTGGTAAATAGCGTATTCCCCAATTAAAGTTTTTCCCGAACCTGTGGGGGCACACACGACTACCGAGCGACCAGCATTTAGTGCGGCGATCGCCGAGAGCTGGAACTCATCCAACTTAAACGGAAATATGCTCTTCAGGTCAAGTTCTGAAAACAGCGCAGGATAATTCACTCAATAATAATTTCCACATTGGTTGCGGATTCAATTAACCAGATGGTCAACCTAGACGGGGTCTAACTTATTTAATTCTAAACCGTTGCCAACCTCCTGTGGGCTGATTGCTAGTTCCTGCGATCGCAATGACGCTGCTCTAACTGCTTCAATCAAGGCTGAGCGAAACCCAGCACGCTCTAACTCTGTTATTCCAGCGATGGTGGTACCGCCAGGGCTGGCAGTGCGGTCTTTCAGTTCGGCTGGGTGCATCCCGGTTTCCTGCAACAGCACAGCTGTCCCGCGTACAGTTTGCAGTGCCATGCGCAACGCGATCGCTCTTGGTAGTCCAGCTGCTACTCCCCCATCCGAGAGCGCTTCTACCATCATCGCCACATAAGCCGGTCCCGAACCCGCTAGCCCCGTCACCGCATCCATTAGCGCCTCTGGTACAACGACTACTTCCCCTACTGCTGCAAACACTTGCTGGGCTATTTTTTTGTGGCTCTCGTCGGTATGCTTCCCGAGTGCTAGAGCCGTAATTCCCGCCCCCACGGTTGCCGGGGTATTAGGCATTGCCCGGATCACAGGCAGTTGAGGAAAAGCCGCTTCCAGCTTGCTCAACGGCACACCCGCCAAGATTGAAATCACCAGCGGCGGCTCAAGATCCGCTACTGTGGCTACCACATCGCTCAGCGTCTGGGCTACGCTAGTAAAAACTTGGGGTTTAACGGCCAAAAACAGGACTTTTGCTTCTAGGGCAACCACGCGATTATCTGCCGTCACCGGAACGCCGTATTGCTGCTCTAAAAACACTCGGCGTTGCTGCTGCGGTTCGCTCACCAGGACTTCTGATGGTTGATAAATCTTTTGAGTAATTAAGCGGGATAACAGCGCTTCTCCCATTACCCCGCCACCAACTAGACCAAACTTTACCGACAAGTAAATAATCCCTCTCTCAAAAAGGGTATAATATAGTTACAATTCACACTCTAGCAGACACAAACCCGACTAACTCCAGACTCGCACCTCCTTGCTAACCTGACTGAGCTATCCGGGTGGATTCCGGTGTCCAAGCAGGAGTAGGAGTGACTGGACGGGATTGAAGTACTTGAGGCTGCGGCACTTGATGAATGATGCCAGACTGATTAGTGACTTGAACACAGACGGGCGTAAACAGAAATATACTCTCACCGACTCGCTCTTGATGACCCTCAATCGCGAAGGTGCCACCAGCGACAAAGTCCACCGCCCGCTGCGCCTGATCTGGATCCATCATCGTCAAGTTTAACACCACAGACTTGCGCTCCCGCAATGCTTGAATCACCTGAGGCATTTCTTCAAACGAGCGCGGCTCCAGTACGACAACTTCCGCAATACTATTGACCGCTCTCGGCATCCCGACTACATTGTTTATCGTTGAGTCGGTTCCTGGAGTTTCAACTGTAACCCGCTCTCGCGCCCGACTACGCTGGGTACGGTTTTCTTCTGGTGTCGGCTGGGGATTTTCTTCCTGGTAGGCATTTTCGTACCCATCCCCATCTTCTTCATACTCGTACTCGTATTCCGCTGGATCGTTAAGGCCAACCAAATCCCGGAGCTTAGAAAATATATTATTCATTTTTCCACTTATACCTACCCGATTACTCACACTTCCCTACAGCTAGTAAACTGGTAAAAGGCATTTTTTTCAAGAGTCAAGAATATAATCCGACCAAGGAAAGAATTCGCCGATTCAGGAGCCAGGCTTCATAATGATCCCGATCAAAGTGTAGGATGACTCTGGGTTTCAAGCCCCTATTTTTAAACCTGGCAAAGAAGAATAGAGTTCCATCTTTATCTACAACCCCGACTTTTTACCTGAGTTTTTCCTGACTTATGACCCTAAATCCTGACTTCTGACTTCTGACTTCTGACTGCTTACTTGTCTTCATGGCAACGCTGGTCGTTCTCCAAACAAAGTTCGTCCTAGCCGCACCATCGTCGCACCGGCTCGAACCGCCAGTTGGTAGTCGTCCGACATTCCCATTGACAGCTGATGCATTTGAATATGTGACCAATTTTGCTGCTGAATTTTGGCGGCGAGTTCGCGAGTACACTCGAAAACGCTCAAGATTTCTAATTCATTTAATCCTAGGGGAGGAATTGTCATCAAACCCTGAAAAAGCAAGTTTTCGCATTGGTTGAGTTCGCTTAGGTCAGTGAGGAGTTCCGGGACACTCCAACCCGATTTATTGGGATCACTTACAATTTTGACCTGGAGGCAAACTTGCGGCCTCAAGCCCAGCTGTAGCGCCAATTGGTTTAATCGCTGGGCTAATTTCAAACTATCTAATGAGTGAATCCACTGAAATTGCTCTAAGGCTTTTTTGGCTTTATTGGCTTGCAAACGTCCAATGAAGTGCCAGGTAATACCTGTTAAATCTTGCAGTTGGGCCTGTTTGCTGGCTGCTTCTTGAACGCGGCTTTCGGCAAAATCTCGAATTCCAGCGGCATAGGCTGCTCGCATTGCTGCTACAGACACCTGCTTGGTGACTGCAATCAGCTGCACTTCAGCCGGGAGGTGCTGGCGAACCGTGGCGATGCGCTCGGCGATGGAACTGGTCATTGGAAAGTACGTTGCAGAATTGTTTGCAGCTGATCGTACTCCTGGATTTGACCAGTGCGACGCAGCAGACGTAAGCGAGTTTCCAGCATCAGGCGAGCCTCGGAACGGCTAATTGGCTCAAATTTAAGACCTGTGGCTCCAGTTGTTACTAAAAAAAATAGTCGCTGGGCATAGAGGGTGGTGAACAGTTCCTGGTGTTGGTCAACAATACAGACTCTGAACAGCAAACCCCAAGTTGGATGATTTAAGTAAGTTTCTGAATTCATCAAATATTGACGCTAGGAATGCCCATCTCCTTGGCGGGAGTCGCGAGATTATGGAGATAATAGCTTGATTTGAGAGCAAACGAAGAGCGCGGTGGCGATCGCATAATCTCCATCGTGACTTAAACTTAGTTGCCACTGACCCTCGCCCCAACCTGCCACTAGCGCCGCCGCCCCTTGGTGTAGGTGGACGGCGGGCGCACCACTAGGCTGGCGTCGAATCTCAATATCGGTGTAGCCGAAACCCCGCCACCCAGTCCCCAGTGCCTTGGAAACGGCTTCCTTAGCCGCCCAGCGCCCAGCCAACTGGTTAATAGAAGGGTGACGGGTGGTGTCTTTATACCCGCAATCTTCTTGTTCAACTGGAGTGTACACGCGCTGCAAGAAGCGATCGCCAAAGCGATCAAGAGCCGCTTGAATCCGAGGAATATAAACAACATCCGTTCCCAGTCTAATCATTTAATTCAAGAGTCACTTCCCCAAACCAGCCGTAATGCCCAAAACGCCACCAAACTTGCCAACGCAATCCAGTCACCTGTTTTTAGACGCAACTGGTGCCACTGGACTCGATGGGCATTTGGACTAGTAAAACCCCGCACCATCATTGCATTAGCCATTTGATCTGCCCGTAACAATAGATTGGACAGTAGCCTCTGTGCTACCATCATCCATACTCTCACTGCTCCCTTCAAGCCCAACTTTTTCCAATTAATTGCCCGTGTCTGTACAGAGCGAACTAGATTCTGCACTTCTTCTAGAACCAGGGGAATAAACCGCAAGGACAGAGTTAAAGTCAGAGCAATTTCAGTAACTGGCCAGTTCAGCCGTCGCAAGGGTCGCATTAAGCTCTCAATCCCAGCCGTAATTTCCTCTGGTGCGGTCGTAAGCAGGTACAGGTTGCTGCTGTAGATTAAGGTGAACAAGATAGTACTGACGCTCACCGCCACCTTTAGGGAGCGACGAGTAACCTTTACTGGCCCCTGAGCAAACAGCACGTAGCGGTAGTCGGTCGGTTGAGGTAGAGTTGTTTGGTTGGGTGGCGGTTCTTGGACATAGGCTAGCTCGTGATCTGGGAGGCGGGGTTGATTTTTTACACCTAGTTCGTCAGGGGCGATGGCTGCCAGGAGTAGTACAAAAAACGAGAGCGTCAACAGCAAGCCCATTTGTTGACGCCATACCCGCAGCGGAATGGCTGCTGCTAAGGTCACAAGCATCAGCATTCCCACCAGCAGAACACGCCAGATGGAATTTGCCATAATTGGAGCTGCTAGAAAACTCAGCAACCACCCTAGCTTCACTCTGGGGTCGAGCTTATGCAGCCAAGTGAGCGGTTGTTCAAGGTACAGCCCCAGTGGCAGCGATCGCAGTAAATCCATTAATTAAACGCGGGTGGCTCGATTAGCACTTCTAGTTTCTAGATCACGGCCTTTTTTACTCCGCCACAACAAACGAATTGGGGTGCCAGTGAAGCCTAACTGTTGCCGGAATTGCCCCTCAATGTAGCGCCGGTAGTTGTCGTTAAAGCGGTTAGCGTCATTGACAAACAGCGCTATTGTCGGCGGTTGGCTACTAACTTGGGTGCCGTAGTAAATTCTTCCCTGACGCCCTTGGCGACTGGTTGGCGGCGAATGCCGGGCAGTTGATTCTTCCAGCACTTCATTAATTACAGCGGTGGGCACCCGGCGTTTGTGTGCTGTCTCTGCGTTATTAACCAGCTCCAGAATCTTTTCCACTCGCTGACCAGTCTTCGCACTGACAAAGATTGTTTCCGCCCAATCGGTAAAATGTAGCCGTTCCTTGAGATGCTTTTCGTATTCGTAGATCGTGTAAGAGTCCTTTTCTACGGCATCCCACTTATTGACGACAAAGACGCAAGCCCGTCCTTCTTCCACAATCCGCCCAACTAATTTTTGGTCTTGCTCAGTGACTCCATCTTCTGCGTCTATTAGGAGCAAAACTACATCTGCCCGTCGAATTGCCTTGAATGCACGGTTAATCCCAAAAAATTCTGGACCGTACTCCACATTTTTCTTTTTGCGAATCCCAGCTGTGTCAATCAAACGGTATGTTTGCCCCTGCCGTTCAATCAGGGTATCAATGGCATCACGGGTGGTGCCGGAAATGGGGCTGACGATCGCACGATTTTCCCCAACAAAGGCGTTTAACAAGCTGGATTTGCCGACGTTGGGGCGTCCGACGATAGCCACTTTTATTTCTTCTGCTGGGGAGATTTCCTCGATTGCTGGTAAGTAAGTAATCAACTGGTCTAGCAACTCCCCTGTCCCACTGCCATGAATACCAGAAACTGGGAAGGGTTCGCCCAATCCCACTTCCCAAAACTGAGCCGCCTGAACTAGACCTTGTTCTGGGGATTCACATTTATTCACCGCTAACAGCACGGGCACTGGTTGTTGTCGTAGCCAATCTGCGATCGCTCGATCAGATTCTGTTGGACCAGTCTGACCATCTACCACCAAAATTGCTGCACTCGCTTCTGCCAGCGCCAAAGTTGCTTGCTCGCGGATCAAGGGGAAAAATTCCGTGTCATCATCAAACACCAAGCCCCCGGTATCGACCACCGTAAACTCGCGATCTCGCCAGAAAGCTGCCGCGTAGGTGCGATCGCGCGTCACACCGGGTTGATCATATACTATCGCCGACTGCGCCGAGGCAAGACGATTAACAATGGTGGATTTGCCCACATTCGGGCGTCCGATAATTGCAACAATTGGCAGAGACATAATTGAAATGGCGCCAGCTTCGTCTTTTTATTGTAGCGACCTTTACTGCAGACTCCGCCAACCCAGATCCCAGTGCGAAGACTGCCTACACCCTACACCCTACACCCCACACCCCACACCCCTTCTTTTTTTTATTACTTATTCTGACTGACATTGCTGAATTTATAGCTTAACGTCTCTAAATTAGGAGACTTCAGCTTCACCTGATTCAAAGCCAAGTTCAAAAGTGATTCAGCAAAATGACACTACTACGCTACTAAATCAAGCGGACTCACAGACGCTTATAGCCCAGGGTGATGCTGTGGGCAGCTGGCAATTATTGTCGTACAAAGATCCAGTACTGCCTATCCATGCCGCGCTCTTGCACACTGGCAAGGTATTGTTTTTCAGTGGCTCGGGCAACAATCCAAAAAATACAGATTGCCGCAATTGCAGTGCTGTCTGGGATGTGAGTCAAGGTAACTTCTCCCGACCAAAGACGCCATTGGATGGGACAGGGCAACCTATTGACATTTTCTGCGCTGGTCAGTCATTCCGGCCCGATGGCAGCCTAATCGTCGCGGGTGGGACGATGCAATACGACCCGTTCCATGGGTTGCCGTCTACTCTTTCGTTCAATCCGACCACCGAGGAATGGAAAAAGGTGGGATCGATGCATAGCGGTCGCTGGTATCCTACGCTAATCACGCTGGGCAACGGTCGAGTCTTAGCTCTGTCGGGTTTGGATGAGAATGGCATGATCACAAACTACCCAGAAATTTATTCCGGTTCAACTGGCTGGAGTGCTTTTTCATACCCGACAAGTCCCTTCCAACTCTACTCACACCTTTTCCTCCTAAGTAGTGGTCAGCTTTTCTATTCGGGCGCCTACTTCGGAGCCAGCAATAAAGGTGTGACGCCACGCAGACTCATCCTACCTAAGACATTCACGCAAGCGATCGCAGAAAGAGAAGTGTATGGGTTGCAAGCTAAAGACTTCGGCAACCAAGCTGCTAGTGTGCTGCTACCGCCTGCCCAAAGCCAGAAGGTGATGATTATCGGCGGTGGTGGTTTTACTTACCAGACACTCGAACAAGGCAATAAGCGGAAGGCTGCTGTTATCAAGGCAACCAACCGGGTCAATATTGTGGATCTAACGGCTAGTAACCCAATTTATCGGGCAGCAGCATCGCTACATTACGCCCGCATGCACCACAGCGCAGTCCTGTTACCTGATCGCACTGTGTTTGTTTGTAATGGCAGCCAAATGAATGAGGACACAAAAAAATCAATGCTGCCAGCAGAGATCTACAATCCAGCTACGAATACCTGGACAGTAGCAGGGAGACAAAGAGTCGCCCGTGTCTATCATTCAGTGGCGTTGCTCCTGCCAGATGGCAGAGTACTCACAGCCGGGGGGAACCCTAAGCGGACTGTTGAGGAACTGCGGCTAGAAATTTATAGTCCGGCGTACATGTCGCAAACACGACCCGTGATTCAGAGCGCTCCCCAAACAGTTAGAGGTGGCGGAACAATTACGATCCAGACACCCCAAGCCGGGAGCATCCAATGGGTGAGTTTGATTAAACCAATGGCGACCACCCATACCTGCGATACAGAACAACGGCTAGTGGACTTGCCGATCACCGCTAGTACTAGCACTTCTCTCACGGCAGAGGTAACGAGTAACCGGAACCTAGCACCACCTGCCTGGTACATGCTGTTTATTACTGACAAGAATAATGTTCCGTCAGTAGCAAATTGGATTCAATTGAGATAGCGTCCGACGAATCGGCAGACGAGAGTATTCTGGAATTGAAAATATGAATCAGAGACTAACACGTCGACGGCTTGGCCAGCTGGCGATCGCAGTCACTACATTAGCTGGGCTCAATTACCTCGCCAACAAGACCTTTGCACAAACACAGAACTTGATGCTCATTGGTGTAAGCATTGGCACTGCAATCAGCTTTAACGACGCACCTACCGAGCTAGACAACCCCGATGTAGACAGTGACGACGTACTCAGGACTACCATACTCAGCACTCCCAGACAACTAGTACTGCAGTCCTTAGACGTAGTGACTGGTCAGGTTCAGCTCCTGACAATCCCTCAGTTTCTTGAAGATGGAACACCTATCCTGGAGTCTAACGAGCAGTTGAGCGGTTTCACTTCCTTACTCGATGGCACACTCGTAGTGGCCATTACCCCTGTCAGTACCAGCAACAACGAAAACACTCCCACTCGCCTCACAATTCTAAGTACGCCTCCCAAAGCCGTGACCGTCTCAGGACTCAACCAGCAGGAGGCACTTCAGAGTTTGCTGGTCACAAATGACGGCGGGCTCATGGGTATAGTGCTTAAAAAGAACAGTACGCCTCCCGTCCGGCTAGTGGATATAGACATCCAGACAGGCAAGATTGCTGCCAACGGCATGGTTCAACTGCCCAATAATCAGCGCTTCATTACTCTGAGCGAGTGCCCGGATGGAACAATCTATACGATTACCACTGGGCAGGATGGCAACACAAATCTGGTAAAGCTAGACCAAGAGCAAAAACAGGCTATAATTCTGGGGCAATTGAGCTTGAACGGTAGCGATTGGAATAATGGCTTGCACAGCTTGGTTTGCTCTGGAGCGGGCCAACTTCTGGCACTGGGTGCCCCTAGGTATGAGTCACCTAATTCAGTGTACAGCGTGGATATGAGCAATGGCAACATGACTGCGCTAACACCATTCGACGTTGTCAAGTTTACGATTGCTCGTTAGGTAGGGGTGGTAGGTTCGGGTTCTGACGGTAATTTCTGCCCCAGTCGCGGCTCTGTACCGGCAAGTATGCGCTGGATGTTGCTGCTGTGTCGCCAAATGACATACAGACCACCGGCGACTGCAAACAGCTGGTACGGCAGCGGCTGATGCAGAAGCAGCATCAGGACCCAAACCGCGATCGCCCCAGCAATGGAACTGAGAGACACAATCCGCGACAGTGCCAGCACGACGCCAAACACCCCCAGTGTTCCCAAACCCACCTGAAGGCACATCGCTAACAATACGCCTAAGCTTGTCGCCACCGATTTGCCACCAGTAAAGCCCAGCCAGATTGATTTACTGTGTCCTAGTAAGACTAATAACCCTGCCATTGCCACTATCCAAGGAAGCCAGAGGTCAGGATTCACTGCTGGGGGGACAATGTTGCCCACGAAGGCTTGGGTGAACAGCCACGGAACAAGTGCGATCGCCAATACCCCTTTCAACGTATCGACAAGTAAAACCAACAGCGCTGGACCTTTTCCTAGTGTTCTGAGCACATTGGTCGCCCCTGTTGAACCAGACCCACATTCACGAATATCAATACCTTTTAACAGCCGCCCTGCCATGTATCCAGTGGGAATCGAACCCAGTAGGTAAGCCACGAGCAAAATTGCACCACAAAAAATCAACCGCATAGCCATATTTTTGGATCAAGCAGGAGTCAGAATGTGTCTTTTGGCCTTAAAAGTCATAATCTCTCGACGTTTGGGGGTCAGGGGCAAAGGCTAGCCACTGGGGGAATTGCAGCAGTGCTAGACTGATTTTGTCTTCGGAATCGTCAACTAAAATCAGTGGCAGCTGATTTGCTTTAACGAGTCGCTCAGCTTTGATCGCCACAGCTTCAGGTGTTTCAAACAAGACCACACCGCGATCTGGGCCGAAATCACCGCGAGCAATTCCCAAGCAGTCCTGCAATCCTCTGCGCCATTCTCCCAGACGTTCGGGCGTATTTGCTAACACCAGGGCGCGGAGGCGATCGCCGTGCAGCGTGTATAACACCGAGATGATTGCCGAGCCAATCAGGATATTTTGCAAGCGGCTCCCCATCGTCCGCAAAGCGCCGCGCCCCCCTTGGGTGAAAAACCAGTTGGACACTCGCTCAGCGTGAACCGGTTCAAACGTGCGGCGCAGTTGCCAGGGTGGACCGTAGTAGTCTGGCTTGGAGCGGTATTGGTCGATTAAGCGGCGAATTTGCTTGGTGTTCGATTCAAACCGCTGTTCGCCAAACTGCGACGTTGACGACTGCTTTTGGTCTGGCTTGGACTCTTTGACTAATGGCAATTCCATTGCTGCTTTTGCCTTTGGCACCAGTTCCAGTTGCTCTGCCGCCGCTGCCAAATCCTGTAAGCTCCCGGTGAGATAGTCTTTAAAGCCTTGCACACGAATCGCCAGTTCTTGGGAGGACCCAGCAAAAGTAGTTCGCATCTCCGCCCGGATGCGTTCCTGACGACGTTCGAGCTGTTCCACAGCGATTTGCAGCGACTGTTTGCGTTGTTCGAGCTGGGAAAGAGCTTCTGGCACCAAGCGTGCCAAAGTCGTTTGGTTTTGGCCGACTTGCTCAGAAAGCAGTTTGTGAGAGGCTTGCAGGGTAGCTATCTCTTGTCTGAGAACCTGTTCCTGACGTTGCAAATCCGCAACTCGTTGCGCCGCTTCCAACTCTCCCCTATCACTGTCTAGCTCTGCCACTGGCTCAACGGTAAAACTTTGCTGGTCTAGCTCAGTTAACCACGTTAGGGCTGAGTCTTCCACTACCTCATTCGTAGAACTTGGCAATTCTGAATCGAGTAATAGCTCAACACCTGAGTCAGCCACTAGCTCATGATTAGGATTTGGCAATTCTTGCTCCACCGACGACTCAACAGCTGGTTCTGGGGTTTGGGATTCGTCTGAATTCATAAAAAGTAGTGCACATCTTGACTTCTTGCGATTGTGGCAAGCGGTTGAGCTAAAGCTTTGGGCAAGAAACTCGCGTCCGCTATTGTTGGGCAGTAGGGCAGCGTTGTTCTAAGCAGGTTTTTAGTGTCTTGGGATCAAACAGAATCGGCAAGAAGTGAATACTCTTGACTTCTTTGAAGTAAAACAGAATCGGAACTGCAGGCAAGATTATCTGCCAATGAAGCCATTCCTGGTAGGGAAAGCGCCGAATTAATGTTTCGCCTCTGTAAATATCTAAGGCGCTTTCACTAAATTGCAGACGCAACGTTGCGGCTTGGAACATGAGAAACAAGCCAAAAAGTGCGATCGCACCTCCCACCCAAGGTTGCACCAGCAGCACTGGAATCGCAGCAATCACCAACACTAAAGGCAGCTTGTAACTAGGCGCGAGTTGAACGGTTGATGCCGAGTCGGGCGCTATGGAAGTGGTCACAGTCTCAAATCCTGCTATATATCAGTAATCCTATTCTAAAAGCTCAAGCGATTAGATCCCTTGAAGCACTGCACTGCCACTCCCCTGAAACATCAACCAAGACAAGAAAAAGTTAGTAACAAAGATAACCAGCAACGATGTCACCACGGCAGCTGTTGTGGATTCCCCCACTCCCTTGGCTCCCCCCTTTGTCGTTAAGCCCCAGCTGCAACCGATCACAGCAATCAAAGCCCCAAAGCAAGAGGCTTTAACCATGGCGCTACAGATATCCCAGACTTTGATAAAATTGCGTGCTGAATCGAGAAACACGGTTTCGGAGAGGTTGTATAGATTGGTGGCAACTAGCAATCCCCCAGCCATACCTGTAATCAGAAACAGGAGCGTCAAAATTGGCAACATCAAGCAGCAAGCAATTAAACGCGGAGTCACCAGGTAATCAATCGGGTCGGTTTTAAGTATATAGAGCGCATCAATCTGCTCTGTCACCTTCATAGTTCCGATTTCCGCCGCGAACGCAGAGCCGACTCGCCCTGCCAGAACCACCCCCGCGAGCACTGGCGCTAGTTCCCGTGTCAAGGCGATCGCCAGCACCCCGCCCACAGCGTTGCTAGCACCAAAGTTGATAAACTCCCGCGCCACTTGAATGGTAAATACCATGCCCACAAAAATAGCCGTTACCAGGGCAATTATCACTGATTCAGGGCCAACTGCTACCATCTGGTCGATGGTGTTGCGCCAGTGGATCTTGACTTTGAACAGGTGAATCACCACTTGTCCACCCAGTAAAATCGCCGACAGCAACCGCCGACTCCATACCCCCAAGCTTGAACTCGTCGTAGTTTGACTCAATGCGGTAAAGCTAACTCTACACCTGGGTTAAGAATACCTAATTTACAGGGCAAAAGGAGAATGGGGGAGAGTGGAGTCATAGACAAAAATTTTATAAAGATTTAAGATTATTGTCATTTCGACTCCTCAAGCGCTATCCGCCCTTATTGTGGAAAGTGACAAACGTTTTGAATCGTCTATGGTCAAGTTGACCAAGGGACACTCCGCTGCATGAGTATTGTGCTTAATTTTCTCCGCTCTCTGCTGCTGGCAATTGTTTTCAGCTTTGTCGCCCCCATCTTGTTATTAGGTGGGGCATTGGTCAGTCTCTCTCTAATCGGTTACATTCCTGGCCCGGAAGGGATCGCTGAGTCGATAGCTGAGCAGATGAAGCAGTTTTTAGCCACCTTTGGGAGCGGAAATCCCTTCCAAGGACTTGTAGTGATTGGCCTGACTTGCAGCCTCGTCGGTGCGCTGTTTGATACCTATGCGTTCTATCGGTATCAAAGCCTGCGCAATTAGCTAACTGCAATCGGTGCGCTTTTGAGAGTCGCTACCAACTTAACCCCATATTCCGCCTCGAATACCCCTTTTTTATAATCCAAACTCCAGAGTTCCAGGGCGCAGTCATCATTGGGCTGGGATGCCTGTAGCTGCAAGTGGAGTTCCTGGGCATCTGGGTAGTACTCGCAGCGTACTCCATGAATCGCACCAATCTGCCGCCTATCGAGGGCAACAGCCAATCGCAACAAGGCACTGAGCTGGTTGACCATCTGGCGGTACTTTTTGCTGGGCAGGTTGCGGTAGTTTTCATGCTTTTTCTTGGGAGCGCTCTTGCGGTGGTAGCGGGCTAAGTTAGCAATGACTTCAATCTCGGTTTCCGTATACCCCAGTAGATCACCATGGCGAATTAGGTAGTAAGAGTGGTGGTGATGGGCGGAATGACTGACATAATGACCACAGTTGTGCAAGATGGCGGCAGCCCAGAGCAGTTGCCGTTGTTGTGGTTCCCAGGTGTGGAGTAACGCTTGAGTTTGGTCAAAAAGGCTGATGGCAAAGGCGGCGACACGCTCACTGTGTTCCAGGTTGATCTGGTATTTCTGAGCCGTGTTGATCACACTCCGCTGGCGCACTGAACTCTGGTAGCGCAGCCTGTCTTCAATTAAGCCGTGAGTAAGCATCCAGTCAACGATCACTCCTTCTCGCAGCGATCGCTCACATACCGTCAGCGCCTCCACCCCCAACTGCGTCATCGCTTCAAGTAAAATCACTGCCCCAGCCAGGATAATTTCAGACCTTTTGTCTGACATCCCTGGAATGGCAGCCCGTTCGGAATTACTCAACTTCCGCAAGCGATTGACCAAATCCTGCAGGTCTTTGAGGCTGAGCTGGTAGCCGCTAAGTGGCGAGGGTACTATGCCCAACTTTTCTCGCGCGTGGATCGTCGCCAGTGATTCAATCGTGCCCGAAGTTCCCACCAGACGCGGAAACTCGTGCAGCTGTACGTGTGTCAACAACTCCTCAACCGGTCGCTCCAGCATCCCGCGCACGTAGGCTTGCAGGTACTGAAACTCGGCGTTACTAACGGGGTCAGTGGTGATGTATTCGGCGGTGAGTCGCACCGCGCCAATTTTGGTACTGCTGAGGGAACGCGGCTGATGACTATCCCCTAAAATTAACTCGGTGGAGCCGCCGCCGATGTCGATGATGATGTGGGGCTGGTTGTTGAATTCCATCCCCGACAGCACACCCAGGTAGATGCGCCTTGCTTCCTCTTGACCGGAAATCAAGTCAACGCTCAAGCCCAACTCCATTTCTACCTGTTGCAAGAAGTCTCTACCATTGGGAGCTTCTCGCACGGCGCTGGTTGCCACTGCCACAATTGTTTCTGTCAACAAACTTTTGGCAATTTCTTGGAAGCGACGCAAAGTTGCGATCGCCCTTTCCATCACCTCCGGTTTTAGCTCACCGGTTTGAGGGTTGCGATCACCCAGTCTAACGGTTTCTTTTTCTCTGGCAATGATGGTAAAAGCTGGCAGCTGAGGTTCAATCCGCACGACCACCATATGAAGGGAATTTGTCCCCAAATCAATCGCAGCGAGAATCCGTTCTTGCTCCACTACCTGAGTCGGAATACTCACCCAGCTTGCTGAAACTGTATTCACCATTTAGCTATATCCAGGGTTGCCACCACAGCCTAGTCTTTAAGAATAACGATATCCTAATAGGGGGTAAAGACTCGCATTACTAGCATGCTGACTCAGCAAGAACGAAGCCCTGAACCGGCCTGGCTCACCATTATTCGGCTTTTGAGGTGGGACAAGCCAGCTGGACGGTTAATTTTGATGATTCCTGCCCTGTGGGCTGTCTTTTTGGCAGCGCAGGGAACACCCCCAGCCCCGCTTGTCGGCGTTATCGTGCTCGGTAGTCTAGCCACCAGTGCCACTGGGTGCGTTGTCAACGATTTGTGGGACAGAGATATTGATTCGCAAGTTACCAGAACCCGCGATCGCCCCTTGGCTTCCCGTGCCCTCTCTGTCAAAGTTGGGGTCGTGGTTGCCTTAATAGCTATGAGCTGCGCCTATATTGTAGCATTATATCTCAATCCCTTGAGTTTTTGGCTGTGCGTGGCGGCAGTTCCTGTGATTATTTTCTATCCCTCAGCCAAACGTGTGTTTCCAGTACCGCAATTAGTAATGTCTATTGCCTGGGGCTTCGGGGTTTTAATCAGCTGGAGTGCAGTGACTCAAGACCTAGAATTCTCCACCTGGTTACTCTGGGGCGCGACCTTACTCTGGGCTTTGGGATTCGACACCGTTTACGCCATGAGCGATCGCGAGGATGACAGGCGGATTGGGATTAACTCCAGCGCCCTGTTTTTTGGTGACTACACTGCTGTTGCGGTTGGTATTTTCTTTGCTGGCACCGTTTTCCTACTAGGTTGGCTGGGCGTCGTTATGCAGCTTCACTTTGGCTTCTGGCTGGCTCTGTTACTTGCTACCGCCAGTTGGGGTTGGCAATATGTACGACTGCGCGATCCGCAGATTCCCCATTCTGCTTATGGTGAGATTTTCCGCCAAAATGTCGGGATTGGTTTTATGCTACTCGCGGGGATGATTTCAGGAATTTTGGTTTGAGTACAACCGCCTGCACTATGACAGTAATGGAGGGCTTCGATATGAAGCTGATAGGAATGGGAGCAGTGCGTGCCAAGGTGAAATTGGCCAATGCAATTGATGAGGCGTTGGTGAGTCGGGGGCTTCTTGCTCCTCACCGTCTACGTGAGTGTGAAACTCAAGCTCTCGTTGATACAGGTGCATTGACTTTGGTGATCCCACCAGAGATTGCAGAACAACTGGGCTTACGAATTCGAGGCCAACAAATTGCCAGGTACGCGAATGGGTTTGAGGAACCTATCGGAGTCACAGAACCTGTGATAGTTGTGTGTGAAGGGCGGCGAACTTCAGTTGAGGCACTGGTAGTAGGGGATGAGGTTCTAATTGGTCAGGTTGTACTGGAACTACTAGATCTGCTGCCAGATTGTAAAAATCAGCGATTAATCCCAAATCCTGCTAATCCAGACTATCCCGTGGCAATGATCAAGTAATTGGTCTCGATGAAAAACAAGCATTCTTGAGCCCAATTGAGGCTTACGTATGAGAAAAATTATCGTTGGGGTGATGGGACCCGGAGCCACCGCTACAGCCGCTGATTTGCAAAACGCTTATCAACTTGGTCAACTTATCGCCCAGCATGATTGGGTTCTGCTGACTGGCGGTAGGAATGTAGGTGTGATGGATGCAGCAAGTCTTGGTGCAAAAGCAGCCAATGGTCTAACAATCGGTATACTTCCGACTGACAACACCAATGGCATTTCTGAAGCAGTTGATATTGCCATCATCACTGATATTGGCAACGCTCGCAACAATATCAACGTTCTCTCTTGTGCTGTTGTCATTGCCTGTGGAATGGGTACAGGCACTGCATCAGAAATTGCCCTGGCTTTGAAAGGGAATAAAAAAGTTATTTGTTTAAATGACAACGAACAAAGCCAACATTTCTTCAAAAACCTATCACCAGAAAATGTTGTTGTTGTTAACACCCCTGATGAAGCGATTAAAACTGCTAAAGAAATTTTATCTGACGCTTACCCCCTGTAAAGAAAAAAGAATTAATCGGGTTGTGGTTCGGAGCACGGAGTCGTTCATTTAGCAGCTGGTTGTGCTTCTGAATAAGTCAGTTCCTGGAACTGGATCACGTCTTGACGGGGATCAGCGTGGGCAACCTTAACTAACAACCGTTCGCCCAGCCCTACGGAACGTTTGATCGCCATTGGCAATTGCAGTCCCAAATCCTCTATCAAGATCAGTCCTAGGCGAGAGTCTTCTCGCAGCCACATCAGTACCACTGCTTGCCAGAGTTGGTCGGCGTGACGGCGGAGATATTCTAAGCTCCAATACCGATTGGTTTGCCGTTCCACCAAAGTGACTTCTTGGGCGGCTGAGGTGACACTCTGCATCACCTCTTTAAGTTGCTCCGCTGAGAATGGGAGAGCTTCGCCGCGCAGGTGCGCTTTCAGCTGAAAGTGGGTGAGTAGGTCACTATAGCGGCGGATGGGAGAGGTCGCTTGGGTATAAGTGTCCAAGCCCAAACCGGCATGACGAGCGGGCGTAATGCTCATTTCACTGCGGGGCATACATCGGCGCATTGCACAAGAACGGACAGGACCCGCTGGTAGCTGTAGCAACTCTTCCTCCGGGGGTAGTTCGGGCTGAGGCTGACCCCGAAAGGGCATGGCAATGTTGTGGGCTTGACCATAGCGTCCAGCCACTTCACCTGCCAAGATCATCATCTCTGCTACTAGCTGCCGCGCTTGGGAGTCGTCTAAAACTTGGATGGTGATCTCGTCGTTTTGGACTTTAATCATTGCCTCTGGCATATGGATACTGATCGAGCCTTGGGAGTGCCGCCACGCATGGCGACGTTGTGCCAAAGTCGCGATCGCAGCGATTTCTGGTTCCGCCTGTACCCCCAACTCCAGCATCTCATCCACATCTTCATACGTCAGCCGATAGGTCGGCTTAATTAAACTGGCATGGATGCTGAACTCTTGTACTGCCCCAGCTTCATCCAAAACCACACCAAAACTTAGGGCGCAACAAACCCGACCCTGTACCAGACTCATTGGACCCGTTGCCAACACTGAGGGGAACATCGGCACCATCCCAGTTGGCAAATACACTGTCGTGCCGCGACGCCGCGCCTCCAAGTCTAATTCATCCTCCACCATCAGCCAACGGGTGGGGTCAGCAATATGCACCCACAGCCGCTGCCGTCCATCCGGGAGCAATTCCCAACTCAGGCCATCATCAATCTCGCTGGTACTCTCATCATCAATTGTGTAAACCTTGAGCTCGGTCAGATCCAGGCGGTCTGAGTCCGAGTCAGGGGGCGGGTAATCTAACCGCTGCTGCGCCACTTCTAATACCTTGGTAGGAAACTGAACCTGGATTTGACTGCGCCGCACAAACAGGTTTTCGTGGTGACTCCACAGACCCAGATCTACCAATAGTTGGAAAGCCGCTTGCGGGGTTGCGGGCCTTCCTAGTATGGTAATCGTTTCTAGGACGGGAGCCGGGGGGGGATAGGCGCGGGCGAGGGAGTCTTGATTCACCCCAGATCGCACGGCATCCGCGACCAAAACCGCATACCGTTCTAGTGCTTCCAGGCGCTGGCGATCTTGGCGATCCCACTCTACTGGTGTACCGTTGAGTGCCTGAGAAACCCGCAGCAAAAATTCCTGCTGCGATCGCTGCCGCAACTCCTCTATTTCCAGCTGGTGTTTCCGTTCTGCTACCTGTGTAGCAGTTCGCGGCTCGTAGCCGTCTCCCTTTTGCTTGAAATAAAGCTTGTCTTCCGACAACAAGTAGTGAGCGGCGTAGCACTGGGGCGGACTCTGTTCGGAAAACAGCAGCTGCGCCATTTCAGCGCTCGTTACCGCAAGTCCCTCCTCAACCAGCAGTTCCCAGGCTACCTCCAAGCTAGAAGGGTCCAGATATGGCTTTATTTCCTCTAGGAAGCCTGGAATCTCTGAGGGTTTGTAGGTGTTTGGGGCCACCTCATAGGTAATTTGCCGGGGAGCGAGACTGTGGGATTGAGAGCGCTCATCTACCACTATCCAGCGGCTTTTGCCATCTGGACGTTCTACGACCCCAAGACGGCGATCGCCTTGCCACCTAAATTCAACCAGCCTTCCCTTGTCCACAACGATCGCAATTATTTTTCTAGTAGGGGCTGCCAAGAGTGCCCAGCCCTGGTCAGTCAAACAGTTTTTTACCCTTCTTGGTTGATGAAGGGCAACAAAGCCACGATGCGTGCGCGTTTTATCGCTACTGTCAAGTCTCGCTGTTGCTTTGATGTTAGCCCTGTAATCCGACGTGGCAGTATTTTACCCCGCTCGGTTACAAACTTACGCAACAAATCAACATCCTTGTAGTCGATCTCTTCGTCTGGCTTAATTGGAGACAGGCGACGACGGTAGTAAGCCATATTTACTTAATTTCCTTATGAGCAGTGTGCCGGTTACAGTGGGTGCAGAACTTTTTCAGTTCTAGTCTTGCTGTGGTGTTGCGGCGGTTCTTGGTGCTGGTGTACCGCGAGACACCGGGAGAGCGCTTGTCTGGGTTGCTACGACACTCGGTACATTCCAACGTCACAATTATCCGTGCACCCTTACCCTTAGCCATAATTTTACAATTACTAACTTATTGACCGAATTTAACACAATCATTTATTTTCTCACACTAATGCCAACAAAAGCAACTACATGTTTAACTTTTATGTCAACAGAGTAGACCCGGCGTGTCGAGCCGATCATGGTCTTAGCAATGCGATCATTTATTGCTAAGACCCCATCCTCGCTTTTATGCTATCGCGAATCGGTTAACAGTATTTTTCGGCAACAGCCACCTTTAAAGATTGTTTAACTATATAAATATATAACTATTTTGTAAAATGAAGAACCAGGGGTTCAACTGGGCAGAGATTTAATGATAAAGGTAGGAGTACGAAGAGCGGAGTCGATTCCTATGCTACCGGTAAGCCAGGCAGAGACAATCATTTTCAATTTAGTGCAACCCCTAGATGCACAGCGGGATGCAGAGGTTGTAACACTGTTAACAGCGATTGATCGGATTCTGGCTGCACCAGTGACAAGCGCCCTGGATTTTCCCCACTGGGATAATTCTGCGATGGATGGATATGCAGTGCGTTATGAAGACGTATTGCAATGTAGCGAGCAGCAGCCAGCAGTTTTGGAAATTGTGGAGGAGATTCCAGCAGGGCGAGAGCCCCAGCGGATAATTCAACCAGGGCAAGCAGCGCGAATTTTAACTGGTGCGGTTATGCCAGCTGGTGCGGATACGGTGGTGATACAAGAACAGACACGGCGAGAGGGAAAACGCGTCTTGATCTTGGCGGCTCCAGAACCTCAAGCCTTTGTACGCCACCGGGCATCTTTCTACCGGGCTGGGACACCGCTCCTGCCAAGAGGAATCACGATCAACGCACCGGAAATTGCGGTGCTAGCTGCCGCCCAGTGTACCCATCTGAAGGTGTATCGACGTCCGCGTGTAGCGCTTATGTCTACCGGCAACGAACTGGTGACGCCAGACCAACCCTTGCAACACGGTCAGATTGTAGACTCTAATCATTACGCCCTAGCAGCTTTAGTGGCACAGACTGGGGCAGAACCGTTGCAGCTGGGCATCCAACCCGATCAGCCAGCGGCACTTAAGAATGCGATCGCGATGGCACTGGCAACAGCCGACGTGGTAGTGTCTTCCGGCGGCGTTTCCGTGGGTGATTATGACTACGTTGAGCAAATACTGGCGTCACTCAAAGCCGAAATTCACATTAGCTCCGTCGCCTTAAAACCCGGTAAACCCCTAACTGTTGCAAGGTTTCCAGCCTCAGCTGCATCTAATCAAAAACCGGTGTTGTACTTTGGTTTGCCAGGGAATCCTGCTTCAGCTCTAGTGAGTTTTTGGCGCTTTGTCCAACCGGCGCTGAAGAAACTTTCTGGCATTTCCCACAGTTGGGGACCGATGTTTGTTCTGGCGCGATCGCGTCATGAGCTGCGTTCGGATGGCAAACGGGAAACTTACCTCTGGGGTCAATTGCATTTAGTTGACGGTGGCTACGAATTTCAGCTAGCCGCTGGTAGCCACAGTGCGGGTAACTTAATTAACCTAGCTCAAACCAATGGCCTTGCAGTTGTACCTGTGGGTCAAAAATTGATTTCAGCAGGGGAGCAGATTCAAGTTTTACAGGTTGGTTCACCGATTGTAATAACCTAGCATGACCGAAGAGGGCAGGGGAAGCAGGGGGAGCAGGGGGAGCTTTCTTGAGCAGGGGGGGAAAGAGTTAATGCTTTACCTGCCACAAGGTTGCAAGAACAGAGGATTCATCCATGGAAAAGAAAGAGAAATTTGGGCATCGATTAGCTTGCAACGAGGCACTTTTACGTCAATCCTCAAGCCCCTGACTTTAGGTATGGGGTTTGCTCAAGAACAGCTCCCTCTGCCTCCCCTGCTCAAGAACAGCTCTCTTCCTTGACAACAAGGGGATAAGGGGATAAGGGGGTTTCACAAATCAAATAGGATTGCTATAGATCAGAAATTGGTGTCTTAAGAAACGCCCAAAATTGACCTCATGTTTGTAGCTTTTCATCCAAAAAGCGCATGGAATGGTCAAGCGTTTGGAGAGGGTAGGGTCATCACCATAAGCTTCACACAGGTGTCTGAGTCTCTGAGAGTTGACTTTGTAGATGGCTCTGGTAATATGGATATATTTCCATTAGATAGGTCTTATTGACAAATAAGAACCTATTTTTTAAAAAGCGCAAGCTGCTTAAACCTTTAGCCTGTGATAATTCCAGGCTATTTCGTCCACCTTACAGCTTAAAGATAGAAAGACAATGGCAGATTTTAACGAATACCATCTGAACCCAGAAGAATTTCCTTTTCTCAAAAGCCTTCAAGACTATTGGCAAGTGATTAGAGATGAGTTTAAACGCTTTATCGATACTGCATCGAGTGAGGAATTAAAATTTGCTTTTGATACTATGGGTCCTAAAAGTAAAACAATTAAGACCAATGGTGATGCGAAATACAGTGCTTTTGGGGTTTTATTTCAAGAAATGTTTATTGAAGAATATATGTAAGCGTTCAGGGGGCGCAAAAACGATGCAAAACAGAACGACGTTGAATCAAACAATGAAGTAATAAAATTAAGCAGCTTTTAAAACGTCGTCTTCATCAAAAGGAGCAGATAGGCATGGGAGCAAAGAAGGAACTTCTTTGTCCTCACGAGCAGCAACAACAGCTTGGGTCAAAAATTCCAGAACGTTGCGCTGCTGAGACTTGAGAGTTGTAACTACCGTCAACAT
>JAABUQ010000567.1_pt1 | contig 86712 bp, 85 predicted proteins | sample 5560001 | NCBI WGS metagenome assembly JAABUQ01 (sample SAMN10711888, study PRJNA513371) | rock metagenome | isolation source: Antarctica rocks | place: Antarctica: Victoria Land, Finger Mt nord | collected 2015-12-18 | reverse complement strand
TTATTAAAGAAATCTTTAATATATAATTTATATATTAAAATAATAATAATTCAAATTTTCTTATTTATTAAAAATAAATTGTCGTTAATATTATTTTTATTTTTATTAATAATTAATTAAAATCTTTTTTTAATAAAAATAATTTATATTTTAAAAGCTTAATTATAATAATTAATTTTTTTTTTTAAATAATTATTTTTATATATATTATTTTTATAACTTAATATAAAAATAATTAAAATTATAATATTTATAAATTAAAAACTTGAATATTTTTTTCCTTATATAAATATACAAACGTCAACTAGGTTTGTAACTTATTAATTAAAATATTTTATTTATTTAGAAATATAAATTTATTTATATATTTAATTAATCAATTTAAGCTTTATAAATAATAAAACATTTAATAGAATTGGTATACTTTAAGTATAGCCTTTATTGTTCGGTATATAGCCTGGCTGATAATGATCCAGGATTGCGATACGCTAGACCTGATCTGGCTTAGTGCTGCTGGAGAGACTGCTCCAGCCATTCATATAATTAGTAGTCCGTAAGGCCTATGAGTACTTGAGGGTTTTCAGGTTGCCCCCAGCAACCAGACCAAGTAAACTACGGCATTATCTATAGTGGTCCCCAACCCTCTACTCCATTACCGGGAGAGACTAATATGAGAGCACCACCGATACAAGTGGCGACCGTCGACTCATTTTCACGTCTGCCAAAGACGCCAGGCCCAAAACAGCCAGGTTGTCTTGACTGCGTATTTACTCATCTTCCCCCCCAGGCACGTATTGACTACTGTCGTCTCTGCGAGGTGGAACATAGCATTCGATGCCATGATGTTAGCGTCATTGAGGCCGCGTCCATATCTCGCGTATGTCATCACTTCGAGCAACATAGACCGCGTAGGCCGGTTAGGCATGCTGGTGAAAGCTTCGGCAGTGTTCACTCCAATGCTGTGGATGTGGATACGCTCGATGTGTGATAAGTGTATGGGCATATGATGTAGTTTGCTGAAACAGCTTCTTTTCCCTTTGTATATACTTGGCGTAATCCATTTCGGCTGAAAGAAGCTATTCTAAGAATCATGCACCTCGCCTTTCTTGCAATCACCCATACCTCATTTATGTCCAGAAATCACAAGCCGCCATTGACTCTCTCATTTCAACGGTGCCTGAGCCTTGCTTTGTGGAATAACATACGGCTCGCTGGAAATACTGGCAGCATCGGCCTTATCGGCAGGGCGCAGCTCATTGCACCAGAACGCCATGCTGCGAATATTCTCCCAACTATCATCTGGGCGGCCCATAGAAAGACATCTGCCCTGATCTTTATCGGCGAAATCGACCAGGCCGTACCTCGCTGAAATGGTGCCGCCGCCACAACGGTCGTCTTCAAAACGCGCGCATTGCGCCCTAGTCCCGTTCTCACAGACCGCTGTCTCGAGGATCTGGATACCGTAGCCGGAGGTGGCGAGGCAGTTGCCAACAGGCAGTGTAAAGGGTCCGTTTCCGTCCTGCCAGGTACACTTAGGCGACAGATATGGGACGACCACGGCGCTCCTCGGAGCATCTGGATGAGGAGCAGGCGGCGGAATTGCGACTTGGTGGGATTCGGAGCCTACTTTGTACCACACAGCTGGTTTTTCTTCGCAGCGCCAGATTATCGACCAGTATCGAGGTTGAACTGTGCTCCACATGCAGATTGATGGGCCGGCTCCTCCCGATGTGTATCGAATCTCTCCGGCGCAGCCGCGAGCCTGGTAGTAGATCATTACGGGAAGCCGACCGTTGGCACAGATGGCTTGTTGGGTGATCAGAAAATTGTTACTGAGATAGTAGTCCCCCGAGAGACAGGAATCGGGTGGAAGGGAGACGGTGTTAAAGACTCCCGTGCAACTGTCGTTTCTTATAGGTTCTTGGTGTTTCGTTGATGCGGTAAAAAGGTTGATCGTTGCGTTCAGGGCTAGGGACTTGTCATATTCTGGGGAGGCCTTGCAAAGAACCTTCAGACTCTTCATCTTACCCCATCCCCCTGGTAGACCGAAGCGAAAGGCAATATCGGTTTGAAGACATGAACCCGTCATCTCGTCGTGAATTGGCGTGATAATGATCATTGAGCTGCATTCATCATTGTCATAGAGAGCCAACTTAGCGTAGGTTCCGTCTGTGCAGACAGCTGTTTTCTTGATCATAAGGTAGTTTTCGGTAATCTTGTAACATTTATCGACTGGGACCCAGATCCTTTGCCACGGAAAACCCTTATAGCAATAAGGTGCGAGAATTAACTGTACTCTGCCATAGACTGACTGTGCTGGCACCGGAGCAGGTGGAGCTTTGTCGATCTCCCCAGTATATTCTACGATGGCACCCGGAACGGGATTGGAATGATGCAAACTATGCTGAACGGGTTTGGTTGATTCAATCGAGATTTTGTGTGGAGATACTGCTTGCCCTGAAACAACAAAGCTGTAGAGAGTTAGGAGAAGGAGCGAGGAGAGCATCGCGATAGAATTGGCGGGTGCTAGAAAATTTGGAACTGGGGAGGAGTGATGGATATGAGCTTCAAAGAGAGACTGTGATGACTGTAATGATAGAAGCTGGGAAAGGAGAATCAGACAGTCGAAATAGATTAAGGTTGCCAATTAACGCCACTGTAATCCCACGTGCCCCTACTCTCTGTTGTCACTTGCTTTTGCTTTGCGCCATAGAACGAATGAAAACGATACTTCAATTTCGAATTAACGGCGATAAGGCAATGTATGAGAGGCATTTGTTGAATGTATAACAATACGAAATATTAAGCTTTGATACGTTATAATACTTAGAAAGAAGAAAAATATGTCCAATCAGATGAACTGCTCTATTAATTTATTATATATTCATACAATCGGCATTAACTGGCGCTATTTGATGGACGTCGGCGGGAAAAGCTTGTTTCTATTATATATAATGCTGCGTCAAAAGTCTGGACCAAGTTAAAAATAACCTTATATTATTACTTCTCTTTTTATGTTCAATTTGCCAATTATTTATAAGAAAACTTTATATCTTTGTATAATAATTAATTAGTAATAATATATTAATTCTTTAAAAATGTTTTATATTTGATATTTTGTATATTATTTATTTATTATTAATATTATGTTTACCTTCCTTTTTATATTTTTAATTAATAATATTGATAAATTTTCAAAAAATAATTACCAAGTTCGTTTTAAAACTTTTTTTATACTTTTTTATAATTTTTATATATTTCTTCGATATTTGATTATATTATATAAATAAACTTTTTATATTTTTTTCAAAAATATTCGATTAAATTAAAATAATATAAAAATATATATTTTTAATATTTTAATATTATATTTTAGGAATTACGTTTATATTTTATATATTATATATATAAAAATACTATTTTATATAAAAAGAAAGTTTAATTTATAAATTATAAAAATTTCAAAGTGTCACCGACAGCCAAAACCTAAGACAACGATGAGTCCCCTGATCACGCCTTCTCCCCCTCAACCTCTCCCTCTTTCTTCTTCTCCTCCGCCTTCTTATCCCCTAACCTCCTCCGCCTTCCTCATCACCTCCTTTAATCTTTGACTCATCCCTACCTGCATCCACCACGGCCACCCCCTCATCGTCATGGTCAGCCAATTATGCGTCCTCGGTAGCACCACAACCCCGCTCTCGCACCACCCCAGTACGTCCCAAATCTCCTCCGTCAGCGTCTGCGGTGTCAGCGTCGGGCTTAAAAACGTGCTGTCGTTCTGGAACCCGGCGCTTAGCTTCGTGTTCACGAATTTCGGACATACACACACAGTGCGCACGCGCGGCGCGCCGTACCGATGGCGCAGCTCCAGCGACAGGCCCTCGCGGAAGGCGACGACCGAGGCTTTGGTGCTGCGTTAGTCGACGAGGCCGGGGACGGTGACGTAGCCGGCCAGCAAGGCGATAGTTGTGACGCACCCGTGGTTGGCGGAAGTGCGCGAGGGTGTTGACGGCGAAGACGCGTTCGAGGAGGGGGTCAGGGAGGGAGAGAAGGGAGAAGCGGTTGGCGATGCCGACGTTGTTGATCAGGATGGTGGGGTTGCCGTGCTGGTCTCGGACGGTGGTGGCGGGTTCGGAGATGGATGTAGGGGAGGTGAGGTCGCAGTGGAGGTAGTGGATGTTGTCGTTTGCTATGATAATCGGAGAGGGGAGCATTAGTAGACGCGCAGGTGCACCGAGGAAGGGTGACACATGGAGACCTATCCAGGTGGTAGGTTGGTGGCTGGACGTCGAGGATGATTATCTTGATATTGGTCGTCGCCATGAGCAGGACGAGGTGTTTCCCGATCCCCTCGCTAGGGAAGGCTTTCGTGAGCTGGTTCTGTACAATCTGCCGCTGGAGCGAATTGTAGAGTCTGTTGAAGTAATTAGATTCCGTCCAAGGAGATCTCGGCGATGCTTCATTGGCTTACATTCTTATCTTTCCGCTTAAAAGGGTTCGACCATCGGCCAGGAGCCATCATGTTTGTCTTGTTCTTTGACTTCTTACGTGCTCCACAACGGTGTGGGGACTCACATAAGCAAGAGCAAGGTCCTTAGCGCAAAGGCTGTTACTACGATCACGGCTCTTAAGAGGGCGGACTTTACACACATTGCGGTTGCCCCTGCATCATTTTTTGCTCCCAGGCTCCATTTATGGCCCCACAGGCTCCCATTATCACTCCCCGGGACTCCAGTCATGGTTACCTAGTCATGCTCGCCAGATTTCAAGTCTAAGGATGGGAAAGGCTCCAATCCTTGCTGCCTTTCTTAACACCCTCCGTCTCCCCCCGCGTTCTAAGGCTTTCATGTCACCGAGTTGCTCAAGAGCTTGTTGACTGCCAAACGATCGGTCGCAGTGGTCGCAGTTCTAGCTGGAGTTTCGGCCGGAGAGTTGAGATACTGCTCGAGACATCGCTGTCAACAAAGCGATTGATAGCACTCCCACTGTTCCAACACACAAGTAGGAGTAGCAGCGAACGTGTTAAGCTGAGTCATGTTGTATTCGAGTGGCGTCGCAGGTGGTTGGACCCTCCTGTCGTGCGAACCCGAAGCCGACGCAAGCCGCCGTCTGTCGCGCGAGAAGGCTAGGACAATTCACGGGGAAGTGGCCCGACCCTAGTACAGGCGCAGCTCCACTAATTTTAGGGGACTCCCCTTATCCCCCGGGCGACTATCACCAAAGTTAGGGGAAGACCCTTATCTTGGGGGTCCCCACCTGTACTAGGGTCTATGCCGTTAGTGGGTAGCATTGTCCTGCTGTACCTAGAATAGGAACATTCCCCCCGCTTCTGCCCCCTCCATCGAGCTCATATTTTATCTTTTAACTTCATAACCATGACTTGAACCTAGCAATAAATCTTTGCGCCTTATGGCACCCTCTACCGATTGTCTGGCGGTGAAGATTGCTCTCCTGGGCCTTGTAAATGATTTACCTGAGCAGCCAAGCACCAGCGCCTCCAGCAAGTATATCGAGACTCAAGAATCGCAATCTGGCAGGACTCTAACATTTAAGCATGAGATTGTCATAACACAACAATTGGCGTTCATATGTGCCTACTCTAATGATCCCCTTCATGTCTTGGCTACCTGCGTTGAGGAAGTAATTCCGAGAAGGAGTCTTATTATTCGCTTTGCCGTAAATACTGGGAAGCATGAGGTCCTCGTCGATGGATTGAAGGTGATATCACAGATCCTGCAGAATGAGGCAGTAAATGGTTCCATCCCTTTTCAACCCGATATTCCAAATTACCAACGGGCTAACTACAGTCAACCGCTCTACGAACCGTGAAGCTCTCTTTAGGGCGGTGGTGACATTAAATCGTGGGCGCATTCTCTCTCGCATTCGATCTCGACACGCAGTATCGTGGAGAGCGAGAGGCAAGACTCCATTGCTCCAGAGACTTAGAACTGCCAAAGAGCTGTTGCGAAATTCCTCGATGTGTAGTACTCGCGCTCAAAGCCTGGCGAGCGACGTCGACAATCTTCAAAGGCAATTTGACCGCTTAGAAGACATGGACTCTTTAGAAGCGCGATCTTCTAGGTCTGAAGAGCATCTTCAGGGTCTGGTCAGGAGTATTCACACCTTTCTCCTACAGCACAAGCAAGATCTCAAACTTATTCCGTATACCCCGGGCCTTTGGAGCGGAAATGCAACGGAGTCTTTAATAGACCGACTAACAAAAGTTAATCAATATGTCAAAGCCTGCGAAGAACTTCTCAGACTTGCTCGTATATACAGAGTATTTTCGAATATCGTTGTTGAATTCGTGGATCTCCAGCAAGGTGGAAGGCGACTTTCTGTGAATGCAGCACTCGGCACCAATGAGATTATAGAAGCCAGCTGCACAAGGGAGATATTGTCAAGAGTCTCAAGTCGCCGCCGTACATCCATTTCGGATATTCGAGAAAGTATTAAAACACGGCTAGGCGGAACATCGAGGTTGCACGCTGAAGTTCAGCTCGTCCTCTACTTCGAGCAGGACGCTAGACTTCTCCGACCTCGTGTAATATCCTCAAGTAAAAGCGCCTGCTACCTCTGCCACCTCCTTCTCAAAATTCACGGCCAATACTATATTCCTAACACCCACGGCAGACTGTACGATACCTGGAAATGGCCCGCGCCGACACAGCTTCCCGACACAACAGGCCGTGGCGGAGGAAAAATCGATCTCCAACGTCTGTTACCGGAATTCAGTAATGCCATCACCCGCAAAATACAAGACTGTCTGAATAACGCAAGTGTAGTAAGGCGAGTCGAACCCTTGGAAAGTAGAGTTGACCTGCTTGCTGCGATGACGCCGTCCGTTGTATCTTCCGTCTTGCAACACTCCCGCAGCATACGCAGCGGGGCAACAAACTATCAGGAGCTTGAAGGAAAGGTCGGCGTTGCGCCCGCAGATAATGACAATATTGATGACGGGTCCTCGAGTACGAGCGCGAGGACTATTAGGGAGCTAGCGCCATTATCCCGAACACGGCCGCCACGAGCCGATACGCGGATGACGAGCCCGATGGTGGGCGCTGAGGATCCGGTATCCTGCGGTGGAACGGCCACACCGACAATCAGAAGGCACGCTTCGAGATGTAGTCCTGGGTCTTCGTTGCCGGAAGGCAGTGTTCTGGATCTGGCGTCGCACGGAGGAAGAAGCCGAGAGGTTCGCGAGGTGCAAAGGGAGCCGTTGTGCTTACGGAAAGGCGAAGTTGCTAGCCATTCATTTGATATAGAGAATGGATTGCTACACGTGCACGTTCCGGGTTTGCACGTAGACTTACAATATGATGCGTCTCTTGCGCAGGGCAGTCCGTTGGAGGGACAGATACCGCAGGCTTTATGGAAATCTTTGCAAATGGAGGTAGAGTGTCTTTCTTCGTCCATCTCTTGCTATGAAAATGGTCTGGCCCAGGTTGTGGACTTGGAGGTGGGCAATTGGGTGGAGAAGTCTGCTCCGGAAGGGGCTCTCTTCTCTACGGAGGGCCTACTGCTTAAGCAAAGGTCCACCTTACTGCGCCTTCGTGCGCGGTTAGCTTAGGGGCCTTCTCCATGGCTTGTATAATGCAAGTGAAGTCAATTCGTATCTGCATCAGTTTCATACCCTGATTCATGTTGAGAATCGACTAGCGCCTTAAAACTCATAAGTTCCGACGAAGCTCTGAAGCACACACTTCGAAACAGAGGTAGGTAGAGGGGAGAGGGCGCCTGCGTCCACAATCCATGATGTACACCATCCGTGGCGTGAGTCACGGCTGGTAGAATGAAGCTAGAAGTGGAGTGGGTGGGGAGAGCTACAGCAGAAGCGAAAAGACAAGAAGGCGAAAAGAGGTTGAACTCTTCCCTGCCCACCCATGGCACGAGCTCTATACGGCTCTGGTCCGTATCATGTTCCAGCACGTGCGTACTGCTGCCGAATTCCTGGCTGGGAAGCTGCCGAAGATCTAGCTCAAGACTTGTCTTCTTTTCTGTATGCCAACAAGCGTTGCTCGTCCAATTCTGACCATGGGCTGTGCTTTCTCGTGCTCAAATGCCCCTGATCATCCTCGCTCGGATATCCATCATCGTCGCGGCTTCTAAGATTAGGATCGCCGTCGCTCAAACCGCCGTCGTCATCGCTGGGTGACGGTAGGGAGAAGTATGGAATAAGAACGTGATAAGACTAGCAATATGTGGGAATGTAATATGTAGTGATAACGCTATGGTATGCCAAGTGAGGGTTGATTAATACCTTCATTGTGGTACTCCACCTTGTTTCTCTGAAGTGGGAACGAGATTACTATAGTAGCTATTGTATAAGGGTGTGTTTCATTTGTCCTTATTGTAAACTAGAATAAAAATTATTAATTTAATATAATAAAAATTATAAAAATTATAAAAATTATAAAAATTATAAAAATTATAAAAATTATAAAAATTATAAAAATTTTATATAATTTTATATAATTTAATATAATTTTTTAAATTATTATTTAAATTATTATAGTTTTTAAACAAAATTGATGAAAGAAAATATTATATTATATTACTTTAAAATTTAAATAAAATTTATAAATAAACATATTTTTATATTTATTTTTATATAAGGAAATATATATAACTGTAAATTAATAATTATCGAGATCTCAGGATAAGGCGGGGCTGAGGTAAGGTCTACTTAAGTACTACACCTCGCCTCGATAGATGTTACGAACCACGCAAGTGTGCTCGGAACAACGCATACCCAGGGGAGCTGATAGCACGCGGAGGCTTGGCGTTCATTGAACATTGGTTCAAATGGTTCAATTCATGAACTGTTGGAGAATGGCTGGGGCAGTCTCTCCAGCAGCACTAAGCCAAATCAGGTCTAGCGTATCGCAATCCTGGATCACTGTCAGCCAGGCTGTATACCGAACAATAAGGGCTATACTTAGGGTATATTAGCTTTACTAAATACTTTATTATTTATAGGGCCTAGATTGATTAGTTAAGTATATAAATAAGTTTATATTCTTAAGTAGATAAAGTAATTAAAATTTCCTAAACTAATAGGTTATAAGCCCGGCTAATATTTATATATCTATATAAAGAAAAAAATATTTAAATTTTCAATTTATAAATATTATTATTTTATTTATTTTTATATCAAGCTATAGAAGTAGTATATAAAAAGGTAATTATCCTAGAAGAGATTTCTAATTATTATAATTAGGCTTTTAAATATAAATTATTTTTATCAAAAAAGGATCTTAGTTAATTATTAACAAAAATAAAAATAATATTAATAATAATTTACTTTTAATAAATAAGAAAGCCTAGGCTATTATTATTTTAATATATAAATTATATATTAAAGACTTCTTTAATAGCAAAAAGGATATTATAAAAATATAAAAACTTCTAAAAAATAAATTTTAAAAGAAGAATAATTATATTATATATATAACCGTTTAATATTTAATTAATATAAATTTTATTATTTTCAAGAATATTAGCAAATATATTAGCTATTTACGTTATTAAAATAATTACTTAATAATAATAACGTAAGTTATAAATGAAATAATATTAATTTATTTATTTTTAAAAGGTTTCTTAAATAAAATAAAATAATATTAAATTTAAATTATTTAAATTATAAATAATATTAATAAAAATATTACCTTTAAAGAGATTATTAAAATAATATTTATTTATAATAAATAATAAAATTAGGAAAGCTCCTCAAAAGCCTTAAAGGTAAGGAATTTTGAAAAGCAAAGGAAAACAAAAAATAATAATAATAATAATAATAAAAAGAAAAATATTAAAAATATTGAACCAAAATACTTTTATTATAAAAGAATTTATATAAAAGAAAAATATTAATATTTAAATAGCAACTTCTATTTTAATAATTAAAAATTAAAAAATTAAAAACTCCTCTTTAAAAATAATAAAGAGAAAATAAAATAAATTTTAAAAGTATATAGCCTTAAAATAACTATTAATCTCAAAAAAATATTAATAATATAATTAATATATAAAGTATTTAGAAAATTAAATATTTATTTAAACTTAGGAATTAAAATCTATATTTACTTTAAATATTAATATTTTATTTTTTATTATATATATAATTACTCTATTAATAAGATTAACAATATTATTATAATAATAAAAGGGAAAGGCTTTATTATTATAATAATTAATAATAATAAAGAAATCGAGCTAACAAATATATATTATATTTTAAATAGTTAATATAATATTATTTCAATAACAAAGTTAATTAAGAAAGGATATATAATATTATTTAAAGGAAAATTTTTTGATATTAAAAATAAAATAAAGAAAATATTATTTTTAAATTAAAAAATAAATAATAATTATTTTATTTCCTAATCTTTTTTAAAATATTAAAATAAAGAACGTTCCAGCCTTATAAAAGCTTTAATATATATATTTTAAATATATTAAAATAGTTTTAATAAAAAATATAGCAAAAATAACTACTAGAATAAATATTAAATAAAATAATAAGTTTAAAAATATTATATTATCAGAATAATAATACAAAGCCTGCGTTATAAGAAAATGATTTTATATTTTTAATTATAAACTAATAAGGAATAAGCAAATAATATTTTTAAGCAAATAATAATTTATAAATATTATTAAAGGTAGAAAAATTACTCTTATAAAAGGTAATATAAAATATATTTTAATATTTATTAATAAATATATTAATATAATAATTATTTATTTTTTTCCCTTATAAAAAGTAGGTTTTATTAATAATTATATTAAGGATTATATTAAAAAGAATAATATTAAAAGATATATTATTAATTATTTATATAAAAATAATATAAAAGAATTTATTAATTTGCAAATATAAACAATTCTTAATTAAATTAATATTTAATAAGAATCGATATTATTATATAGCCTTTATCAAAATAGTATTATTAAGCGAAGTAATAGAATATTATTTAAATAAATTAAAATAATATTATTTTATTTAGAATTAAATAAAGATTTTTAAAAAGAAGCTTTAAATTTTATAATATATATTAAAAAAAGGCTTTTTATAATAATATTTAATAAAAAAATATTATATAAAGGATAAATTAAAAAGAAACTAAATATTAATTATATAAAGTTATTCGGATATATTTATTAAAGATATAATAAAAATATTTATAAATAGAAATTCAAATTCTAAGGTATTAAATATAGATTCTTAAGATTTAATAATAATTTTAATTAATATTAAATATAAAATAAAAAGGTTAAAGGATTAAAGTTTTTAATTTATATTATTTTTGATAAAATAATATTAATAAAAATATATTTGTTTAAAATAAGGAATAATAAAAAAATTATTCTTAATATTCTTAATAAAATAAATAATATATTAATAAATAAATAATCCGTAAATATAAAAGCAAATATTCAAAATATTAATATTAATAAAGAAGTTAGCTTTAATTCTAATATATAAAACAGATTTAAAGAAGTTAATATTCAAAATATTAAATTTAATAAAATAATTAATTTTAACTTTAATAAGTAAAATATTAAACAAATATTAAATATAAAATTAAATAAGGAAATTATAATTTATATTAATAATATATTATTTTTATATAATAAATAAAAAATATTAAGAATATAATAAATACCTCCTTAAACTTATTAAAAGTTATTAATATTATTAGAATATTAACCGAAATAGTCTATAAGACTTTATTTATTAATAAATTATTATAATTTCTAAAAAAGAGTAAAAGGGGGAAGATTTCTTTTTATATATATTTTTTAAATAATCGAAAATAAATATATTATTCTTTTTAAAAATTAGCAAGAAATATTTTTAAAGCTAGATAAAAAATAATAGAAAGTAATATTTTAAACAAAATTAAATATAATAAAATCCAAAGAAGTATAAAAAGTTAGGAAATTATTATTAAAATATAAAATACTTTTAAGAAAATAAGTATTATTAATTAAGTTAAATATTAAAGGCGAAATTATTAAATATAAAATTTAATAAGTTATTAAAAGCTTTAAATAAAAAAATTAAAAAAATTATAATATTATTTTTTTATTAATTATAAAAATTTTAAATTAGAAAGTATTCTTAGCTTTAGAAATAAAATATAATATAAAAATAAAATATTTTAATATCGATATTACCTTTTTAAAAATAACTTTTAAAAAAAAATATAAATAAAATAATCTTATAAATATATTAATAATATAAATAATATATATTATTTAGAAAAAGCCTTATATAGCCTTAAATAATTATTTAAAGAATAAGGAAAAATATTAATAACAAAGTTAAAAGATTTTAATTTTAAATAACTTTAAAAAGACAATTTTATTTTTATTAATAATAAAAAAATAATCGTAGCTATTTATATAAATAATCTACTAATATTTTTATATATAAAAAAGGTAATAAATAAATTAAAAGCTTAACTTAATAAAGAATTTAAATTAAAATATTTAAAAGTTATTTCTTTTTATTTAAGAATAGAAATCTTAAGAAATCGCAATAATTATATAATAATTATTATTTAAAAGGGTTTTATTGCTTAAATATCTAAATAATTAGGAATAAAAAATTATTATATTATTAAGAATATTATAAATAAGAATATAAAGCTAGAATAATTACCTTTTAAATATATTATTAATAAAAAATTGAAAAATAACTTCATATTTATTATTAAAGCCTTAAATTAAATAATTAGAATAAACCAGTTTAATATTAGTTTTATAATATATCGTTTAAATAAGTATTTTATATAATTAATAAATAATTATTATATAATAATAAAATAAGTAATAAAATATTTAACTAATATAATTAAAATTAGAATAATATTTAAGTTAAATTATATATATAATAAGATCTTTTAAGCCTATTTTAACTTTTCTTAATATAATAATATTAATAATAATAAATTTATAATAAAATATTTTTTTAAATTAGCTAATAGACTGGTTAATTAGAGGTTTAAATAAAAACTAGTTGTAATTATATTATTAGTTAAAGTTAAATATATTATTATATTAAAAATATATAAAGAAGCTATATATTTTAAGGATTTGCTTTAGGAACTCGGGTATAATAAAGAAAATATAAAAATTATAAAAATAAATTTAAATAATAAATTAATAATTAATTTAATTAAAAACTTTATAATATACTTTAAACCAAAATATATATGATTTTAATATTATAAAATAAAAGAGTTAATATAGAATAAAGATATAATTATAAATTAAATTCCTACTGAAAAAATAGTAATAGACTTTCTAACAAAATTAATAATAATAACAAACCTAAGGTATATACTCCAGCTGCTAGAGCTAGTCTAAAAAGGTATAAAAAAAATATAGAACTTAATAAATTATTTGCTAATAGTATTTTGGAAATTATTATAAAATTTGAAAAAAGATATTAAAGAATAATTAGGGCAGTCTCTTTAGTAATATTAAGTTAAATTAAGTTTAATATATTGCAATCCTGGATTACTATTAGCTAGGCTATATACCGAACAATAAAGGCTATATTTAGGGTATATTAGCTTTATTAAATGCCTTATTATCTATAAGGCCTAGATTGATCAGCCGAGTATATAGATGAGCCTGTATTCCTAGGTAGATAGAGCAATTGAAATCTCCTAAGCCAACATGAACGTTTTGAATACCAAGTCTTGGCACGATTTCCTTCTACGATATAGACAGCGGGATTTCCTAGTAGATAGGAGCTTCGTGCTCAATTCATGTTACAGACTCGACCAGTAGTAACACTGGATACAACTCCCTTTGTAACAGACCTGCCTATCAACCAAGCCTACTTGCCTCTGGCCCCTGACACTCCACGAGTACCAACCCGAGTCACGGTCGGAGAACGATGGCTCCTAACAATGACCCGTCCCGACCCCGCTTCGACCCCGAAACCGCCCTATTTCCCCCACCCCGCTGCGCAGCGTGAACTATCTATCTCATCTAGAATCCTTTAGTGTTGACTTCTGTTATTACCTCAATGACGTTATCGCTATCTTCGTTCTCGAGATAGATACTTTCGGACGAATAGCCCCTCCAAAGACAACGCTTGATCGCGGCTCTCCTCTTCAGTGTAGTAGCTTTCTCAATTTCCGCTGTGCCCCAGTCCGATCTATCAGATTGAGACGCTGCTGACCCTTGTTGTCCTCGTAGTCAAAACAGATGTTCGCCTCGAGACAATAAATCCTCTCTCCCTCCTTCGTCACGGCATCGAACTTGAAATAGTAAGGCCCCTATTCGTTGTATTTAGCCATCGTATTAAATACCCACACATATCCGTCTCATGGATGAGTAGACTCACTGGAGCAATAAACATTGGCATTACCCAACACGACATCATGATGAGCCCGAATCCCTTCTCCGGAGGACAATCGTGCTTGCGATTGCGATCCGGCTGGTCAATGCTATCGATGAATCCCCCGCACCAATCCATCCTGCCACCCTCCTCAGACTCACTGCTATTGCCGTAGCGGCCCATGTAGCCTAATGTTGCGTTCTGTGTGATGTTTTTGAGGAAGGTGCCTACGGGTGTGCTGCGCGTGAGTGTTCGGAGTAGTCTTTTAAATCAATCTGAGATCGGAGCGACTTACCGTAGAGGTGGACCTCGAAGACGTCGTCGCTTTGGCAACGCTGTTGTTAGCTGTGTAGATAATAGAGAGGTGGAGCGATAGTAGGGAATATACATGTGGAGAGGGTTTGGATAGAGCTCGATGTACTCGACTTGATAGAGATCTGTGTCGCGAGATTCATTGCAATATCTCAGGGGTGAACCACCAGCGATTTTTCCGTGCGGTACGATGGAGATGGACTCAGTGTGGCCGTGGTGTTGTGAAGGAGAGACTATTTGAAAAGCAGTGCTCCAGGACACTGCCCGAATGATAGAGTCGAAAACGTGGAGCATATTGGTTGTTTGGATGTCGCTGAGGGCGATGATGGAACAGGATGTCACCAAGGGTATATGATGAAGCGAGAATCAGGGAAAGTAAAAGTCGAGAATATCAACAGCCTCACTTTGCGGAAGGGAGCCGCTCTTGGCAAAGGGCTGAGCTGGATAGCTTGCTGTGGTTGTGGGCGGCAGATTCTGAGACAAAGGTGGGCGGCAAAGCACATATTCTTTCACTCCTATCAGCCTCTGGCCTATCGATTATGCCACAGCTATCACAGGATGGTCAGCTAAACCTGCTTATGTCTAATTATAAAGGACCCTGCATACTTTAATGTACCACAGTAGTCGCCCGGAATAATCCCGAACCGCCAACCTGGAACCTCGATCCGAATCCTGGAGGATAGCGTGACCAGTGTCCCTCTCACTGCGGAATGGGGGAACCCGCCAACACCGACATTATACAAATAAAACGGAGGCTTCTAAATTTCACGATTTGTTTGGTCGAGCCAGGCTATCTCGATATGTCTGTGAAGTTATGGACTGAATGGACAGAGTGGACAGTCGCGCCTTCAGTTGTACTCTGGTGAACCCGTTCCACGGTGAAAGAGATAGCACCTTTTCTCTGCAGCACACCCTCCGAATCCTTTAACTTCCTTGAAACACGGCTGTACAGTAGCTACCGGAATCCCTTTACAAGGCAGGGAAAGAGAGGTTCCATTCCATCGCTGTATAATTTCCGAATCCTTCAACTTTCTTGAAACACGGTTGTACAGTAGCTATCCGAATCGCTTTACAAGGCAGGGAAAGAGAGGTTCCATTCCATCGCTGTATACCCTCCGAATCCTTCGACTTTCTTGAAACACGGTTGTACAGTAGCTACCCGAATCCTTTTACAAGGCAGGGAAAGAGAGGTTCTATTCTATCGCTGCATACCCTCCGAACCCTTCAACTTTCTTGAAACACGGCGATACAACGCCCACCATCTCCCTCTATAGGGCAAGGAAGCGAGATCCTATATAGCGTATGCCGCAATGATTGCGTTGCGAGATATCTGCGGCCAAGATATCCTGTTGGTGATGCCCAAACCCGTCTGAATGCATGTTCCTTCGTTTTTCTATTTGGAAGTGCCAAGATTGCCGCGGCCACACTTCGTTGTGATCACTAGTAGTGATTGGCTGCTGGGCAAATTCGCAGAGCGCCCAAGCTAGGAAAAGGAATGCTGCTTATCCGACAAACGAAGGGATGAGAGATAGGAAAAGGATGAGATTGGATCTCACAGTAGGCTGAAAGCACACACCGTCGAACGCATAGCTGTTTCTACAGATGGGAGGAGTATTTGGTGCGCATGATATATCGTGCTGGAAGATGGGCGCTAAAATATAAGGCCAGCTGAGTGGGCTGGGCAGTCTTGAGAGGAGCTCGGGACCGAATTCCTAAGTCGAAAGCGTGGTCAAGCCGCGTCCCTGCAGTCCACCGGACCAAATTACACCCAATAACACAGATTTATAGTCGGACTTTTCTCACTACAATGTACGCCATGGATGTTCCCGAAAAGGGATGCGTCTCATGTGAGAAGGTGTTGGACCAACCTATGAATCAGGACTGTGTTCACGATGAAAAGAAGGAGGTGCACCAAGCAGCGCCCTTGCTCCTTAAGCCATCAGAGCGAATTAGACCCAACAACCCAGACTTTGATTTGATTATTGTTACAATGTACGCCGTAGACGTTGCCTAAAAAGGGATGCGTCTTAGGTGAGAAGTTGTTGGGCAGGAGAAGCTAACTTACGAATGAGGCTGTACGGAGGTTTGAGGATCAATATCAGCCCCCTTGCACTGCGTTCTGACCCATGCCAATTCCTAATTCCCAGGATCAAGCGAGATGTGGCCCTCTTTCGATCACACTGTTTCGGAGGGTATTCAAATTCCTGATTCTTTTCCAGCGGGATGAAATTGTTGCAGCTGATATTTGATGGGTATAGACATTTCAAGCCTGCCGCGTTATGCTCTCGAGAATGACTATAAGATGTCTGTATCTCCCCAGGAAGTAGGGCCTCTTCGGATCATGTTTGCATACCATATTATACTCTTACCTACTGCCTACTCATCAATAGCTATCTAGCCTCTCATCCATCTTGCCAGACACTGCTACCTTTTCGTGGATTACAGCCGACGTGATGCAACAAAATTGGCTTTTACTTGCCATACTTCAAGGCGCTATTGCTCGGCCCAATCTCCTTCTTGCTACACGAGGTGACAACAAGAAATTCGAATGGACCGCCCTGGGAGACTCCTACGCTTCGGGCGTAGGTTCCACCGAGTATGTTGATGGCCGACGATGCTTGCGGTACGATCAAGCGTGGCCTATGCTCCTGAATGGTGACAAAAATCTCGAGACTGGGGATTACATCTTCAACAACGTTGTGTGTTCCGGATCGCACTATAATGATGTTGAAGATTATCAATTCTATGACGAGGATCATACCAACCAGCCCAATTGGCAATTCAGTAAAAATCCCCCATATCTCGGTCCACCAGTGGTCTCAGACTAACAGTGTATCAGGTCCCCGGCCCAAGTTCGGCGATCCGCATATGGCAACCCTTGCTGTCGGCGGCGATGATATCGATTTCCCTGGTATCCTCTTCAGTGAGTTAGATCTTCCGTCTTGATAGTAACCCATTTGGATCCTACCTATCTGCCATGAGACGTGTTCCAGAAGTACTCTACTCCTTAGACATGCCTTGCGAGTCACAATACCATCCGATGAAGCAAAGCTAAGTCATCAATTACGTAGATTGCATCCTCGAAGATCATCTATGGGGTGTTGGTCCTCCCTTTAGAACCTGCGATGACCAGAGGAAACACAGCTGGGGTCTAATTAACAGACCAGACCTGGTCAACAATATCGACCATGTCATCAAGAAGACCGTCGATAAAGGCCGAAAGGGGACCATTGGCGACAAATTCTTGTTATACGTCACAGGCTACGCTGAATTCTTTAATGAGGTCGAGACAGCATGCAATGATGTCACCTTCGCCCGCAAGGCGAACCCAGATAATGATGGGAAAAAGCATACTAACCTGACCACAGAGCTGCGAAAAGACTTTAACCATATGAGCGTCGCACTTAACGCAGCTATCGAAGATGCTGTCGCTAGGAGTAAGGATCGTGGTGTTAAATTCATCGATATCCAAGCGGATGGTGCCCTTGATGGACATCGCTTCTGTGAGAAAGGTATCAAAGAGCCTGACCAGAAAAATGACAAGCTCTTTTTCTGGCACTACCCGTAGAATGACCCCAAGGATGACGCCGTCAAACTCCTGACAGATGCGTCTAACAAAGTCACCAACGGACTCTCTACAGCAGCTCTCAGCGCCAAATTTCAAAGTGGGACCGATTACACAAATGCGATCTTCAACGCAGTCGATGAGCAGGCATTCAAGGACGCGAATGGCGGCGATGTCGATGCCAAACCAGGCTGGGACTCCATCGGATGGCGCGCCAAGGTTTTCCACCCACAGGTCAGATTTCATACCCATATCAAAGATTTGGTTTTTACGCAGTACAAAAAAGACACGGTAGATACTACGCAATCTCTACCTCCCGCTCCGAAGCCGGATGAAAACAAATGCCACGGCGTCGGTGGGGATTACTGGGTCATGCACAGGGACACAGCCGTAAGCAACGTCGACGACTTCTGTGGCCAAGGCTCGAAATCAGTAGAGTACGAACCCTCCTCATTCACACTACCTTGAAAAATCTGAATTAGGTAGTCACTAACACAAACCTTCTTCAGATACAACCAAGACAGTGTCGACCACCTCCGCCTCTCCGTCGAATTCCGAGGGGACGAGTCCAAGGGGCCCCGCGATTCCCCCGACTGTAAAGGCCATCTCACCGGCCGCGTAATCGACGGTTGTGACGGTGGCGACTCCCTTAACAACCCACACAACTACAAATTCGGCAGCACCTTCACTACCGGCAACGGCTGGGTCTTCAAAATGGAACCTTTATCTCAACAAGTGAACGAAGATAGTTGCGACGTCTCCTACAGCTTCGCGTTCGACGGGGTCGAGGTGAGGGGCAAGAATTGGCCGGATGCCAAATTGGGGATTAATGGCGAAGGATTGAAGACGCAGCTTGAGGGTTGTGGCGCGTTAACCGACTGGGGTTTCGATTGGACGCCGCATGATGTCAAGTATCAGTGGTATGCACATGGGCATTTGCCTATTGGGACGAAGTCGTGTGTAGGGAGTGCGGTGCAGAGTGCGGGTGGGTCGGGTTCGGGGAGTTGTAAGGGGCCGGGGAAGGTGTAGACCGTTCGATCAGGGCTGTATAGACCGCTTTCGCGCTGAGTGTATAATTTTGCTGGAATACAATTTTATTTTTGCTGTTTAGCAAGGTGCAATATCGGGTATACTAGCAAGGCGTAGTGTAGGTACCCAGCTGGGCTTGGCAGTAGGCTGTCACCATATAGAAACCGTACTGTTACCGTTAAAATTTATTTACGTTAAGAACGTTCGTTCTAACTCCGACACGATTTATAAAAAATTAATATTAAAAATATTTTGATGTCATATTTATATTATTGTAAATTAAAAATTTATTATAAAAGATATAAACGTAAAAATTAAATATTACGTAATTTTTATAAACATAAAGATTATAAACGTAATAAAAAAATTTACTGTTTTATTACGATATTTTATAAATTTTAATATTTACTTTTATTATTTATTTTATTATTTTATTATTTTATTATTTTATTATTTTATTATTTTATTATTTTATTATTTTATTATTTTATTATTTTATTATTTTATTATTTTATTATTTTATTATTTTATTATTTTATTATTTATTTATTTATTTATTTTTCGTCCCCGACCTTTTTTTTCTCCAATTAAAATGTAACATATAGTTATAACATTTAATATTTTTTAATTAAATTAGAAATTTTTATTCTTTATATTAATATATATAATTAAATAAAATATATTACTTTTAAAAAAACAAATATTAAAAAATAGATTTTAAAAAAATCAATGTTTATATTATATTTTTGTTTTATACTCATAAAAACAAATATATAATAATTAATATTTTACGTTAATATTAATAAAAGTTTTTTAAATAACAGTTGCTGTACGGTTTTCAAGAAGTATTATTTATTGGGGGGTCCGTTTGGGTATATTATAACTTATAACCCGGGCCGTTTTCGTAATATACTCAAAAAAGCGAAAATACCCTATTAGCCCCCCCTGTATATTAGGTTTATATATTATATTAAATATTTAAAAAGTACAAATTATAAAGCTTTTTAAGCGCTCTTATATAAACCTTTATTAACGTAAATCGGCTAATAAATAATAAAATAATAAGGGGGTAGAGTTTTATATCTCCAAAAATATAAAGCTAAATATAGCAATAGGCTATAAATATAAATATTAATAATCTTTGTTTATATAATTTATATATTTTATATAAGCTTTATACGGTCGAAAGGCTTATATTTTATATTTATATATATTATTATTAAATATTCTAAAAGCCTTAATAATATAATAAAATATAAAATATATAAATAAATATTTATTAAGCCTTTTAAATATCTCCCCCTAATTATATTAATATAAATATATTATAATAATATATTTATTTATATATAAGGCTATAATAACTTAATTAGAAATATTATAATTTATTAATTACTTAAAATAATAAGGTTTTTAATTTATTTTTAAAATAACGCTAAAAAAAGGAGAAATAATAAAATTTTAATAATTATTTAAAGAGGCTATTTGCTGTTAATATAATAGATTTATAATAAATTATTAATATTTTAATCCTTTTTACAATAATAATATATATAATAATAATATAATAATATAATAAATTTTAATTAAATTTTAATATATAATAAATTAAAAATTCCTTTTTTTGAAAAGGCTTTTAAATTAATATATAGAATATAGAATATTTAGGAATAAGCTCTTATAAAAGTTTAAATAAACCTTAATAATAAACCAAATATAAGTTTAATATATACTTTCGAATATTTAATTTAATATATTATTTAATTTATAAAAGGGGAAAATAATCTTAATAATAATTTTATAACTTTTTAATATTATTAATTTTAGCTTATAACCTTTATAAATTAAAATAGTATTAAAAAACAAATAAGCCCTTATTAAAGCCAAATATATTATATTTTCTAAGGCCTTAGCCTTAAATAATAAATAAAAACGCTAATAATAATAAAAAATATAAATAATAATTAAATCTTCGAATATCCGTTTTTATTTTATATTGGAAATAGAATTAAGTTTATATATTAATAATTAAATCTATAAATATTTTAATAATATATTAAATTATAATAGAATACCCGAATATTTATAATATTTGATATTATAATAAAATAAAAACTTATACCCTTTTAATCCGAAAAACGATAATTTTAAATATAATTTTAATAATAATAATAATATATTTTTAATATTCTATAAATATAATAATATAAAATAAAGGCTTGTAAATAAATAGGAAATGGTTAGGGACTTTATATAATATTTTTATTATTATTATTAATATATTTTATATAAATATTAAATATTTTATATTGTTATTTTTGCTATATTAAGTTAAAATCTTATTATATAAATATATTATTATTCATTATTCAAAAAGATATTCCTTTAACCCCCTTTATTAGCCCTTTAATATATTTTAATATTCTTTTATAAAAAGAATAAATTTAACTTTTTATTTATTTATTTTTTCAAAATAAATTATTATTTTTTGATAATTAAGGTCGTTATATATTAGTTTTTCGTTATTAGCCTTTTATTCTACATAATCCTTAATCTTATCGATTAAGACTTTATATTTATAAAGGAATTAATTTTCTTTTTTAATATATATATTTTTTTTTTATTAAAAATAATATTATTATTTGTTCAAAGTATTTATAAATATAAGTTAACTAATAAGACTTTCTATTTATTTTTGCTAAATATTAAGGACTATTTCTATTTTATAATTTAAAATATATATCGATATAGCCGCAGGTTTATTAGTTAATATATATAAAAATAATATTAATAGTATTATTATTAACGAAGATAATAGGGGAAATATAAAGAATTATATAGGTTTATTCGGAAACGTATTTAATACTTTAGGATTAACAAATTAGAATTATAATATTATTTTTATATAATTATTAATTAAATTATTATTTTTTAAAGTTAAAGTATTTATTTTAGCTATTAATATTTTAAAGCAAAATTCTATTTTCCTAAAGAGGATATTCCGAATAAAAACTAACTTATTTACGATATTTAATAAAACCCTTTAAATTTATATACATAACGGATCTTTTCGAATAGCTTTTATTTAATATATTATATATATAAATAGCTTTTACTCCAGATATTAGAAAATACGATATTTTTATAAAGCAATTAAATTAGGGTATTATTCTATTAATAACGTATAATTTTAAAGCAAAATAATATAGAAATAAATTATTATATTAAAAAACCCCTTATTAATTAAATTTTATTTATTAATATTTTTTAAAACGAAAGATACCCTTTTATTAACGCCGGAGTTATTGTTAATAGCCGAAAAGAAATACTTTTTATATTTAATTAATTAATTATTAAAGGCTAATTATATTAAGCGGAGTAGTATATTGGAAATAAGGATTTTTATTTTAAAAAATATTAATTTTTATTTCTTTTAAAATTAATATATATATTTATAAATTTTAAAGGCAAAGCAAAAAAATAGGCCTAAATAAGGGCGTTATTTTATTATTAACTAATATATTAAATTTATTAATAAAATTATTAATATTAAAATATAATTAATATATATTAAATAATTATAATAATATACCGGTTTATTTTAAGTTTTAATATATTTATTATATAAATCGAAAGGTAGGCTAATATAATATAAGTTTATAATAATATATATAAGTTACTAATAAACCTTTTAAACAAAATAATATATATATAAAAATTTTAAATATATACTTAATTATTTTAAATTTTAATATATTTATTATATAAATTTAAAAATAAGCTAATATAATATAAACTTTATAATAATATATATAGATTTCTAATAATTTAAAAATTATATAATAATTAAAAATAATAAAGTTTATAAAGGCTTATATAAAAAGTATTATATAATAATAATAATATAATAGAAACCCCTTATAATAAAATTAATAGAAATATAATATATATTAATAAAAATTATATATTCAGATTAAAAATATAATAAGCCAAAAGCTATTATTACCGAATAAGGTAATTTTTGATATTAAGTCGTTATTTGATTAATTAAGGGAAGATCTAATTTAAACTTAAATATTAATAATATTATAAAATAATAGTAATATAACGGAAACGCTTTAAAAGCGGTTTAATAAGGTATTTATGATACTTAATAAAAAGGGTATAATAATATTAAAGAATAAATAAGCTTATTATTACTATTATAAACTAGGATTTAAAGAAAAATATATAATAAAGCAAATATAATATATTTAATCTTTAATTACCCTTAAGATCTCTAATAATTATATTACCTTTTTATATAATATATATAAAACCGATAAATTAATAATACTTATTATATTATATAGTTTATAATATTATTTGAATATTATATAATAACTAATATTATCTATTATCTTCCTGCTATTTTAAAAGAGTTTAATATTATATTATATTTTATTAGCTTTTAAATTAAGGAATTCTTCTTTTAAGATTTCAAAATAATAAAATATATATATTAATTTACCTTTTTGGCTTTAATAAACTTTATTTAAACTAAATAATTTTTATAATTTATTTTTTTATTAAAAAATATTTATATTAAAGTTAAATATAATATAAAGCCTTTATTCTTATTTAAATTTATAATAAATATATTATAAAATTTTAAATAATAATAATCTTTATTTTTAATATAATAATAATAATTTAATAAAAATTTAATTAAATTTATAATTAATATTTTAAAGATTTTTCTTATTTTAAAAATATTATATTTAATTTAGTAAATTAAGTTTAATTATATCTATTTAATAAAATCCTAATAATATAATTTATAAATATAAATTATTTAATATAATCCTTTTCCGAAATTTTAATTTTAAAGAAACTTATAAAATCGGAATTATAAAAATAAAAATAAATATTAAAATCTTAATTAATTTATTATTTATATAATATTATAATTAATAATACCTAATTAATAATACCTAATTAAATTCGATAATAATATTTTTTAATATAATTAATTCTTTTTATTTAATTTTATTTATTATTACTTTTAATTATTTTATTAAGAGTTTTATATTTAAATAAAATTTTAAAAATTTTAATTATTTAAAAATTTTATCCTTTTTTTCCTTAAGGGCTTCTTAAAAGAATTCTTTATCTTCGATATTTATATATAATAAAGCTAGTAAAGCTAAATATATTTTTTTAACTTTTTTATTTTTTTAAGGTTTTTTTGCCGTTTTTTTCCTTTTTATTTTTAATTTTACCTTTTATATAAATACGATTTCCTTTAAAAAAAAGGCAGATTTTACTTTTATAAATAATTTCGCTGTCTTTAAATATTATTGGAAACTTTAATAATATAATTTAAAATATCGATTTAATTTTAAATTTAAACTTATTATTATTATTATTTTTTATATTATAATAAGGAATATATAAAGAGCGGAAGGTTATTTAATTAATTATATATATATAATATAAAAAGTAATAAAGATAATAAAGTTAATAAAATAATATAAAAATATTATTTAAAAAAAGTATATAAAAGTAAAAAAGGGAAAATTAAAAAATTAATATTATAAAATTATTTATTATTAAATATAATTTATATAATAATTACAATAATTTAAATTAACAAAAAATATATAATTATATAATAAAGATATATTAAAATATATTAATTGCGGGTTAAAAAGTTATAACTTCCCGCCGGCAAATCATAACTCGGGATTCTATAAGTAACAATATCTACGCGGTTCCAAGCATACTGCCAAGCTTTCTAAAGTAGCTTTGTGTTCTTACTTGAACTACCAAGCCTTCTCTATTATACTCCCAATTCCATACTTTGTGTGGAATTTGAGATCCATTACTCCTTTCAGATAAATAATTCTATTTGAAGCTTGATAGTGCTACTCTACCATTGGCCCGAAGCCTATGAATAGCTTATGAAGAGTCAACACGATCTATTATGATGCGCTTTATTATGATACGTATAAGCTTATGTTGGAGCACAAACAGTTCGATTCCTAATCATGCCGCCTACACTAGCATGTCAAAAGTCTAGGCCCAAACCCAAAAAACGTTAATAACGCGTTTATACTTTATTAACTCTACTACCCCCTACCACCTCTAGTATTATAATATATATACCGTTAAGTCCAATTTCTGCTAATAGGACTCTTAAAAAAGAGTTTATTTTATCCGAAAAAGCGATTATTTTTAAAGTATTTTATTTAAGAGAAAAAACCGCTTTGATAGCTTTTTACAAAAATTTTAAAAATTTTATTATTCAAAGTATTATTAAATATTATTTTATTTAACTTTAAAATATTTTAAAGTTATAATCGAAATATTTCTCTAAATTATTAAAATAAGATAAAAAATTTATTATATATATTATTAAGGAGTTTATTATTAAATATAAAAAATTAATATTATAATATATAATAAAATATTCGAAATTTATTATATATTATTATCTTAAGGAATATAACTTTATTAATTAATTTATTTAAAAAAGATTATTATTTTTAAAAATTATAATATATAAATAATTAGTTTAATATAAAATATTAAAATATTAAACTTTGAAATAATAATAAAAAGTAATTTAATTTAATAAATATTTTATAAAATAAAAAAAAAGGTAAAAAATTTAAATATATTAATAATACTTTAAGGAAATTTTTATAATTTAAAATAATATAATTTTATTATTATAAATAAGAATAAAGTTATAAAATAAAAGGGATATTTAATTAATAATTATTTTAAAATTTTAGAAAAAGTAATTCTTATAATTTATAAATTAAGCCTTTTTTTTATATTAAATAATATTTTTATATATATAATATATAAAATATAAAATATAAATATAGCTTCGAAAATATAATATTAAAATATTAAAATAACTTTCTTTTTCCTTTAATTTTAATTTAATTAAATATTTTTAAAAAAAGCTTAAAAAACTTATTTATAAAATATAATTAAATATCAAAAAAATATATAAAAATAATAAGAAAGTATAAGAAGTTATAAAAGAAGTTTTAAAATAAATTTAATAATTTTTTCTTAAAGAGTTATTGATATTATTAACTAAAAATATAAAAAAGAAAGTAAATATAATAATAAAAATTAAAAGGTAATATACGAAATATTAAACGTAAACTACTTTTAGGAAATTGATATATTATTACTAATTAATTATTATATAAAGATATAAAGCTTTTTTATAAATAGTTAGTAAATTAAATATAATAGGGAAAATAGGAGTATAGAATTGTTTTTAACTTAACCTAGACTTTTGACGTAGTACTATACCATAGACCCTATTTATAACAGCTGTCAAATTACGCTAAGGGTGAGATATTTAAACTCTTATAAACAATTCTTCGCCAAAGTATTTCGTTTACTAAAGCTGTTTTTAATACTTTCCTAACTTCTTCTTATTAACTTCCTGATCTAATTTTACAATAACGTATACTTTATAATATTTTTTATTAATTTATATTAATTGTAATATAATATTTAGAATAGTTTCTATTATAATAAAATTTCTTTATATATAAATAATAATTATAATTCTTTTTAATAATTTTTCTTATATATTCAAAATTGAATTGAACTTCTTAAAAATATAATATAAAACTTATATAAAAAAGATTCAATTTACTTCAATAACTTTTTATATATAAATTGAAAAATAGAATAAATAAAAAAGAAGAACTTGTTAATATTGTTTAATAATTATAAGTAATAAAACAAATATATAGAATAATCTTTTATTATTAAATTATAAAATATTAAAAAGTATTAATATATTAAACTTGATTCTTTATTATAAAAAATAACAATAAAATAGTATATTAATAATAAATTATTATAATGAAATATAAAAGATTCAAACTTATTAAAAGTCGTAATGAAACGGAATTAAATATATATATATGTTCGGTAAGTAAATTAATTGACTAGTAAAATATTTTTTCTTAATCTTAAACTTATTACTAATGTTAATAATCTTTGATATTGTTTTTGAAAAGATTTAACGAAAATTGTTAATAAAAAAGAATTAATTCATAAGCAAATCGGTAAATTTATTTAAAAAATCAAAAGTTGTTAAATACATTTAAAAATTAAATATAATTTTTACGTTTATTAATTATATAATTATATATTTTAATACCTTTTTATATATAATATATTTATTATTAATTTTCGATATATTATTTTATATTTATAATATTATTAAAGAAAAAATAAAATAATAAAAACAATTAATTTTAATAATATTTATTATATTGAATTCTTTTTATTTAATATTTATTATTAATTTTATATTCTTTTATATATATTTAATTTGAAATTTAAATTTATTTGTTAATAATATTATTTATAACTTTGAAATAAAATCTTTGCATTATGAAAAAAAAAATTGATTCAAGAAAATGCTTTATTTAAAAAATTTAAAAACTTAAAAAAGTTGAATTAAAATTTGATAATTTGATATAGAATTGAAGATGTATGAAATTTATATTATTTATTAATATTAAATATTAAATTCTTTTTAAATATAATATGTTTAATTATAAAAGAAATTAATAAGATTAAAATATTCGCATTTTTATTTTAAAGAAAATTATTAATTTATAATATTAAAATAAAAATATAATAATATAATAATATAAATTTGATAATCTTTGTCCGTTATATAGATTTTCCTTTTTTAATATATAAAAATAATAAAATATATATAAATAATTGAAATTTTTTTTTTATATTTTTATAAAGTTATAAGTTAAAAGTTAATAATAATATAAAATAAAAAAGGAAGTTTTATTTAATAATAAAATTAATTATTAAAAAAAGAAGAAAATTTAAAATTTAATACATATTTAATATTAAAATTATATATATTATTAATATTAACAATATTAATTTTTAAAGTTTTAAGGATTTGAACATATAACAGTCCGAATAACTTATACGCTAATTCTTAATAAAAAATTTTAAAATACATATTATTTCCGAATCCTTTGAAAGTATAATTAATAATTAATTTATAAAAGAATAACAACTTTAAAAATCGGAAGTATTTATAAAAGGTTTAAAAAGAAAATATTTTATTATATTTTGAAATAAAATTAAAATAATAAAATAAAAATAATAAAATAAAAATAATAAAATAAAAATAATAAAATAAAAATAATAAAATAAAAATAATAAAATAAAAATAATAAAATAAAAATAATAAAAATAATAAAAAATATTTATTTTAAACGAAGAATATATAATATATATATAAAATATATACAATATTTTATTATATATATTAATTAATAAATATTATCAAAGTTTTTATTATACAAAAGTTCCGATTCCAAAAATATTTCGTTTATATTTATAAAATATTATAATCGGAAATATGATAAAAAGACTTTATTTACTTTTATAAATTAACGATTCAACTTTAAAAACTTTATAAAAGACTTTGATTTTATTTATTTTGAATTTAATATAATATTCATTATAAAACAACGGGAAAATATTTAAACAAATAGAAAAAATTAAAAAAAAAATTTATAATTAATATATAAAGCGTATATATAACGCAAATAAAAATAATAAAATTTAAAATTTATATAAAAATATAATATAAAAATATTCTAAAACTTTATTTATATATTTCATATACAATTTAATTATAAATAAAGTATTAAAAAGGAATATAAATAATAAAAATAACTAAAATTAGTAATAACTAAAAAAGATTGTAAAACAAAAAATAACAACTTAATAAATAAATAAATAAAGTTTTAATATATTAAATATTTTTTCGTAAATATTATTATAAATATTTTTATTTTTGATAATATTTGTTCTTTTAAGAAAACGCGTATATATAAAATTTTATATAAATTTGTATAAAAATATTATATCGAATAAAAATAAAATAAAAATATATACAAATTTAAAATAATAAAATTTATAATTTACAATTTTATAAATTTTAAATATATTTATATAATTATTAATTTAACTTTTTATATTATTATTATTATTATATTATTACTTTTTAATTTATTATATATATATATTGTTTGATAATTTATATTTAATATAATATTTATTAAAATTTATATAAAAATAAATTATTCAAAAGCGTTTTTGTTTTAAAGTATTAAAAAAAAATTTAAACCTTTTATAACTTTTCTAATTCATGAAGTTATTACTTCTTTATAAATTAATTAATTAATTATACTTTCAAAAGATACAAGTATAATATATATTTAAAATATATATAAAAAGTCCTTTTGTAATAAAAGGTTTAACTTTTTATATATACTTTATTATATATTAATTTATAAATAAATAAAAGGAGTTTTATCGTATATATTATATCGTTTTTATATATTTATAATAATTATATTGTTATAAAGGTCGTAATTATAATATTATAAAAACTTTATATTATATTTTTATATATAACGATTTTGATAATAATAAAGTTTTTCAATTCTTTATTTAAATATAAATAAAGGTTTGTAGCCAGTATTATATACAAGTAAACTTCGTTGCTAGCTAATTTATAATATATTAAAAATGAATTAATTAATATTATTAAAAAATTATGAATTATAAAAATTTATTGCAAAATTATAAATATATAAATATATAATATATAATATATAATATGAAATTAAAAGATAATATTATAAGTCAAACATTATATACAAAGCTAGAAGGGAGGTGCGAGCAGAAATGGAATAGAATGATGTTTCTGTTCCCAATATAATAGGTAAATAAAATCGACTAGCGCACGTCATTGAATCTTTGATCCGTCTTATATCCGCCCATTCAATTTCCCTCCCGCCCTCTCCCAAGAGTATCTAATCATGGACACCCAAGCACTCTCCCCCGAAACAATCCAAGACACCCAAACCTCCCTCTCCCCCATCGCCCCCTCCCAAATCACCCCAACCTTCGCCTCAAGCATCGATCTCATTTCCGCCCCCTTAGGCTCCCGCATCCTATCCCACAGCGACGAATTCTTCGCCTCAGCCTCCAACCTCACCACCCCCTCCCCCCCCATCCGGCGCCCGGGCGTGTACGTCGAGACCGGCGCCTGGTACGATGGCTGGGAAACTCGCCGGCACAACCCTTCCCCACCGGACTTCGTAAACCTGCGCCTTGGCCCCTTTGCCGGCCGCGTGCGGGGCGTCGAGATCGATACCGCCTTCTTCGACGGCAATCACGCCGAGAGCGTCGAAGTCTTGGGCGCTTTTGAGACCGGGCCTGATGCGGATGAGGTTGTGCTGAAAAGTGATTACAAGGGGTGGCGAGTGCTGTTGTCGAAACGGCCTTGCGGGCCGAGTCTACGCCATGCGTGGATGGTGGATGGGGGGGTGAAGGTGACGCACACGCGCCTGAACATGTACCCGGATGGGGGGATTGCGAGGTTCAGATTGTATGGCGCTGCGATACCGGTGTGGGCGGAGGGGGAAGTGGAGCTCAGCGCTGCTACGAATGGGGGCGTGGTGACGGGTTGTAGTGATGAACATTTCGGGAAAGCGGGGAATGTGTTGCTGCCGGGACGGGGTAAGGATATGGGTGATGGGTGGGAGACGAAGCGGAGTCGAGCTTCGGGGCACGAGGATTGGGTGATTGTGAGATTGGCGGCGAGGGGGAGGGTGGAGAGGGTGGTTGTGGATACGATGCACTTTCGTGGGAACTTTCCGAGGGGGGTGAGGATTGAGGGGTTGGATGCGGGGGAGGAGACGGAGGTGGGGGTGGGGGATAAGCGGTGGAGGGCGTTGGGGAAGGAGGTGGCGTGTGAGAGGGACAAGGAACACGGGATTGAGGTTGAGCGAGTGATCTGTACGCATGCTAAGATTGTGATACTGCCAGATGGTGGGGTGAAGAGGTTTAGAGTGTTTGGGACAAGAGTGTGAGGATAGGGATGAGAAATGTGAGGTAAGAATTTGGGATGGGTTTGCTTTGATCATGATTTCGCGAAATGGATGGAGAGAAGTCCAGACGGGAGTTATTGGCAGTCTTACAACTGCTGAACGAGGTTGCACATGGGAGAAACAAGAGTTGTTTCTATACCGATGATAGAGCTATGATAGAACCATCCCAGATTCTTCAGTTAGGTTCGCAATCCAACATACGTTGATTAGCCATTGAATGATCCTGATGCTTCAATTGACACACCTCTCATCCCACCAGCCCCCTTCCCCACCCCAACCACACTGCTCCCCCCACTGCCATCCCCCCAGCCCTGAGCACCCATCCCGTCCCATCCCGACTCCCCACCGCCCTCGCAACCGCATAAATAACACTACAGCCCACCCCCGCCAAAATCTGCGACGCCGAAATAGCAAAATTATGCAACCCCATCACCGCGCCCGTCTCCCCCCCTCCCCCGCTCACCGTTCCCTCCGTCTCCCCCAGCGCGGCTATACTATGCTGCAGGGCCTGTCGCGCAGCCAGGTCGCGGCTGATGATCGCGAAGGGGGCCCAGAGGGTAAGGGCCCAGGAGAAGCCGGTGAGGGCGACGAGGATGCTGGCGCTTATTGGGGTGGTGATGAGGAGGGTGCTGAGGAGGGTGGCTGCGAGGAGGAGGTGGGAGAGGGCCCAGGCGCGGGCGATGCTGGTGGGGGTAGTGCGGGGGTTGCGGTTGAGGCGGTTGAGAAGGTTTAGGAGGGGGGGGAGGATGAGGTTTGTTAGAAGGGCGGTGAGGGCGAAGAGGAAGCTGGCGAAGGTGCCGTGGCGGAGGGCGGAAGGGGGGAGGGGGGAGAGGGTGGCGGGGTGGATGGGGGCGGCGATCGAGAGTTTGGGGTGGGAGATTGGGGGGTTGGGGGAGGTAGAATGGGCGTCTAGGGATGTTAGCTGTGATTTTGTAGCGTTTGTGTCTATTTGACGTACAGAATTCGCCTACGTATCTATTGGGAAAGGGGTTTCGAATTAGCGGAAGCATGTTAGGTTTTGAGATGATTTGGCTCACGTGGTCGAATAGAAGAGAAAGGGGAACCATCCCATCCAGGCACAGAATTGTATGTGGAAGACCTTGCGTATTCGGGGAGACATATTATGGTAGGTGGAATGCAATTCCCGCAGAATTGACTTTAATCCCTGCGAAGCAAGCTTGACATCTCGCTTCGGAGGCGGAGCCTTCTCTTTAATGGCCCAGCAATTGACAACGGATGTGGTCGCCACTGAGAATGATGCGATCAAAGCCAAACACTGTAACTGCGTCAAGCTATTCGAGAAAGCCTTGGGTAGTTCTGAGAATCCAAATATATATCCAAAGATGTTTCCTATGCCACATAGGACACTGGCGCAAGAGCTGGCTTCTGTCTGCTGCTCTGCAGGGCAATTCTCGACGATGAGGGCTCGGACACCAGCTTGGAGCGGCTGTATAGATATGTTGAGAATATAAATCCAGAATATTGCAGTTACTATGGTCATATTCCGGCTGGCATTAGAGTCAGAATCTCCACCGAGCAGGACAGTCGTTAAGAGCACGACTTCTTTCGTCCACGCGAATGCTAGTATTGATATGGTGATGCCAGCGGCGCCTCCGAGAATGAACGGTCTTCGCCTTCCCCAGCGACTGCGACTTCGATCGCTGAGACTACCAACGAGTGGCTGCACAGCCGCACCGCATAGCGGTGCGGCTACCCATACGAGTGCAGTCAGAGATTTGGAAAGACCGAGAGACACGAGAAACGGCTGGAGGACGTCAGACCGGTAGTAGATTATAGGAAAAAGCTTCTTGCAGGCTCAATCACGCGGTGATGAGAATACTCACAGAGCCATTGGATAAGATGACAGACCAAACGGCTTGAAGGCTGTCATTCATTTCAGACTTGGTCAAAATCATGATTGTATTGAAAACTCACCCTCCAAGCGAACATGTCAATGCGAGCAGATACAATATTCCGACGCGATTTTCATTGCCATTCCCATCGACGAACAAGTCGCGGGTTCGAATGAAATCTCCATCATCCTCGGGTTCCGCAGAAGGGTGGTAGAGAAGGCTCTCGGTTTGCTCTCCAAGAATTGCATTAGAAACGCGACTCATCGCTTATCATACGTTACAGGTCACTGAAGCTTGGAAAAAAGAATGCATTCCCGGAATTGAGCTCGGAAACACTCCAGTATCGATTGTGAGAGAAAAAGTAGCATCAAAAGCAATCCGAGGTGCACCATCCACTAGAGCCCTAGCCTTAGAACGATTGAACAGCTTGCAACATATTGTGATTTGGAAACCCCAAGAAATGTTGTCGGACAAGGTCGGTTCTCAAGATCGTCACTGATACACTTGCGCTCCACTAGTGCGTCGACGCCCAGGCCCTTGTTACCCGGCGCTCAAAGATCCAGTTCAAAAAGTTCCCCTTTTCCTTTTTGTCCTTCCAAGGGTACGCTATCTCTGCAATCAAGGCCTTTTCTTCTTAGACGTTGGTCAGACTCCATCATACAGCGGATTCGTTCATTCTTGGGGCATCCAAGACAGAATTTATGTGAAGTGGCCGAAGGATCCGTTACTAATCCGCGCCAGCATATCGTGATCCGAGTCTCTAAACGTGGACCCATGGACAATGCTGTCCTTACTCAAACTCCCCTTCGCCATGCCAAACAGTCCATGCACTCATGTTGTCATTGCACCAGTCCATGTCCTCAATCATCCTCCCCGTTCCCGTTCCAGTCCCGTTCCTCAACAAAGCTTCCCTTTTCACTTCCGCCTACATCCAACTTTGCTAAAAACTCGGCTGGAACAGTGGGAATGTATCTCCTCTCCCTCTCCTTGTTTAAGCCGCCGTACCCTGCACCGTAGCTGAGCCGCATGTCTACAGTCGTGGGCAACGAAAAGTTAAGCATATGTGCCGGATCCAATAGTAAGCGCTCTGAAGGTGGATCTTCCTCTTCTTCCTCAGGTGGTGCGGAAATTGGGCCATTGGCATCATTAGAGGTAGGAGCAGGCTCTGAGAGCGCATGACCGGCGGCTTTATCTATGGGCGTGTTGCCATTTGTCGCTGCTTTAGAAGCCGGCGAAGTGGGTGGAGGTTGAGATGATCGTTTCGATTGATCGCGACGCATCTGCTCCCATCTTCGTTGGGACTCGGTTTGGAGAACGAGAAGCCGCTTGCGGGCAATTTTAGGGAGGGTTTTCTCTTCCTTCTCGTATCGGTAGTGGGAAGTGGAGTGCAGGAGCTGGTGCGGGGTGAGGCGTGTCATTTGTTTGATGGTATTTTCGAGGGAGTCTTGCGAGTCGGTGGTGTAGTCAAGGGATGAGAAGCATTGAAGCCATTGCAGGAGTTGTATGACGGGTGCGAGGTGTTTGCGGGCGGCTTCGACTGTGGTTTCGCCTGATGTGGAGAGCGAGCCGTTCTCGTAGTGCTCTGGGGTACGGTTATTTGATCTGGCCCAATCTTCCAGGACAGAGATGTTCATGCGGATCTGCATTGCTTTAGTCCTTGCGAGGTAGGTTTTGTTAGATAGTATATGATTGAAAAGTTCGGCGCCTATCCAGTAAAATAGCTGGCCAAGGATTTGTGATATGATTACGGAGTGAATATCATACAGATCGAGGACGAAGAGCGTTGATGAGAGCAGGGAGGTGACGCTCCTTGGCGATGACTGCGGTCTTTTATTTGGTGGTGGAGGCTTGTAGCTAATAGGTTCTGGCTGCGTTTTGTTCTTTGATCTGAAAATGTTCCATTCTCCAGCAAACTCCAGGTGATCGAAAGGAATAGTCTCGTGATCCAAGATTGCGCTTTTGAGGACTCTATCCATTCTCCTTTCGGCATCTCTGATAATGAGGATGAAGATCTCATTAATGAGTTCAACCAGCTGCACCTGAAACTCAGTAGTCGCGCCAAGAAGACCACTGTCTTTCTTCAAGTAGTGGAGCAAAAGTGTAGCATTCGAGATCCAGAATGCAAGGACAGTCATATCCCATTGATGCCGTTCGACCTTGTTATTGATCTTGTCCATTGCCGAGAGTAGGAGATTAGCAAGTAATTCGGGGCTTCCATGATAATGGGCATATCGCGCAGCCAAGAATAAGATATTTGCTGGCACTGGTTTCTGTGATGGTGATCTTTGCGGTGTCATTGTGGTTATGATGATGTCCAGTATTCGACCAAGCTCGTTTTCTTGAAAGACAAACATCTGGTCGTTGAGACATTTGTCCCACAAAAACTCTTGTTGCTCATCCAACTCTTCAGGCGACTTATGAATTGTCAGTTTGCCGGCTCTGCAGGCGTGAAATTCCTGGCAAGACTCACCTCGGGGTGCTCGTCCATACCCAAGCTTGAAAGGTCAACCTCTAAATTGATGGAGCTTTCCATCATCATTCGTCGCTTCATCTCGCTCTCCTCCATTTCCTGCTCAAATCTGTCCTGAGAAAATCCATTGTCATAAAAGTCGTCCCCAATTGCCCCATCCCCAATGTGATATCCGTATTGATGCAGGAAATCCGACATTTCGCTGTTGGGTGCAGTAAAATCAAAAGCTGTTCGGCCAGAAGAAGACTTGATCGTGGAAGAAGCGTTATGATCGAGTAAGAGCTTAGCAATATCCTTGTGCCTGTTCGTCATGGCCCACATCAACGGCGTCCACTGATTTTTGTCTTGACGGTCGACCTCGGCACCAGCATCTAGCAGAGCAGAAACAACTTCTTGATGGCCCTAGGTGACAGCGTAATGGATCAGCATGCAATACTATGCGAAGATTTAAGGAGACCCACTCACAAAGCAGCTGGCATAGATTATAGGTGCCGTGCCTTCTTCATCTGGACCGTTTATGTCGATAAAGGTGCGAGCTGACCCTTTCAGCAATCTGTGTATTTGTTCTACGTCGCCATTGCTAGCCGCGTTGTGTAATGACTTTTGGAGCATGATCTTCTTTTGCAAATCTGACAATGTTTTGTCCGTAGCGATAGCCTCCTCGTCTCCAGCCGCGGATCCATCTTCCCGATGCGCAGCTTGTGCGGCAAGCATTTCCATCAGTCTTGAGTCGTTGTCTTCCAGGCGTTGGGGCGTAGGTTCATCTCCTGCTTCATCGTCGAGTGAGAGGTTGAAAGCCAGAGGTTGTGCTGTCATCGGGCTAGTAAGGAACTGAGATTGGCCTGTATTTACCGTCAGATAAGGTAGCAGGAGTCGCAGTCTGCGTTCACACCTTGCCAAGCGTCGTACATCTCTGTCTCTCCTCCATAGTTGCGAATAGGCTGCCGGTCATCGAGAGATTTTGGCAGGTCTGCGGGTAAAGTGCGCGGCCGTCCCAGGTCCCCAATGTCCTCTTCTCCCGAATCCTCATTTTCAAGCTGGGTGTTGGTTTCAGGATCCATCTTGGCCTCGTGCAGACTGAGTATAGATCATTTGGTGGGCATAAGACTATGGTCTGTCATGATTAGGGTGGCTGAGTCTCTCTCGCAAGGTAACAAGTTAGGAGAAAGATCCATTCATCTCAAGCACTGTAATAACAGCTAAGAGCTTTGCTTGTTAGACCCAAATGCTTCGTTGACAATGGATTTGGGAGAGTCCAAGAGTCCAAGAGTCCAAAGTTCCGCGAGCTCCCCGCATGTCTAGACGTCACTGACGAGGCAATCTTAGCCGAATGTCCCGTGAAAAACTGCCCATCCAAACTCCCAGGGTTGCCCTTTCGTTCAACTCTGTGCTATTACTGCAAGTAGGAGGATGGTACGAATTTGTTGAAGGCCAAGGTCTACCTAGCTTTCTATTACATACTTGGCTCTTTCAATGCTGCGCTAGCTAAATCATACATCTAATCAACAGCTCGCTCTGTCATGCACCAGTATTGATGTGTATGTCCGTGTGTGGAACAGCGACCCGTTTATACAATCTCGAGGGGAAAATGCCCTATACATCGAATTGATGTATTACAATCATCACCTCGACGTATAGCCTTTACCACAGCTCGCATCTCGGCTCTTTATTCGGGCAATCAAAAGCCTGCTTGAAGTCTCGCGAGTTAGCCATTGTACCCTGTTGAGGTGTCAGTGTTTTCTTCCTACAGCCCGGTGAAGCCAACGTACTAGAATACGCGCCCAAATAGGGGAATGCGGATCGCGGAATATGCCGTTAATCGCACTCTCTGGTCGACTCTTCCCACACCACCAATTCGAATATGAAATGAAGAACATCTGCTCTTTACTGAAATGCTGCAGACCCGGGAGGAGCTGTGAGCCGGCAATTTGCGCCTCCTTGTCTTTCCAGGCCAGAAATGCCGCATTTAGGCCTCCTGCGTCGGCAATGTTTTCGCCCAACGTAAGTTTGCCATTCACATGCAGAGGCTCTCCGCTAGGATTTGGCACCGTGAAGTCCCCGTACTGGTCAACGAAGCACTGGGCCTTTTCTTTAAAAGCTTGCACAGTCCTGTTGTTCCACCAGTCTGTATAATTACCAGTCTCGTCGTAATGCCTGCCCGTCGAATCAAATGCTTCGAAAGTCAGTCAATGATGTTCTTCTCGCTTAAGAGGGTTGTTATCATACCATGTGACAGTTCATGACCGCTGACTGCCCCGAAAGCGCCATAGGATAGGTATTGAGGCACACTTGGATCGTAAAACACAGGGCTTTGCATGATGCCTGCAGGGAAGACTATCTCATTGCCGGCTGGATTGTAATAGGCCTATAATTCTTAGAAGCAACGTCGCCGACAATGTGAAGGTACTTACATTGACAGTATCGGCGGTCATTCCCCATTCATCTCGATTTGTTGGCTTTCCTAAGGCAGACCATTCGTGTCTTGCGTCGAACTTTGCTAAAGAAAGTGAGTTCCTAAAGTATGCAGTGTCATTGATCTCGACGGCGCTGTAATAGTCTTGCAAGGCACTAGAGTCACGGATGTCAGGGCTTTTGACTGGAAAACCAATCTTCTGGACAATATTATGGACTTTCTCAATTCCAAGCTCTCGGACATCTTCGCTCATCCAATCGGCAACGCGAAGCTTCTTGACAAATTGAGCCTTGATGTCAGATACGATGCTGTCGCCGAAATTCTTGGCGTCCTCGCTGAATGCTTTTTCTACAAAGAATTTGCTGAGGATCCAGCCAAGGCCGTTGTCAGAAACCTTCACACATGTTCTCCATCGTTCCTCGGTAGCATCAGGATCTTTACCCTGCAGCTCATTGTTAAATCTGATTAGAGGTCTTAAAGCGCTATCCTCAATCTTGTAGGCATAAGTTTGCACGACCTTCCATACGAAGTAAGCTTGAAGAGCCCCAGAGCTCGTCTCTTGTAATATTGAGGATAGTGTTCGCATATACGAAGGAGAACCGATGATCAGCTTATTTGTTTGAAAGTCTGACGGACCTAATTCAGAAATAAGATATTGCAGGGAAAGCTGTGGCAAGAGGGCTCTAGTTTCTTCGATGGTGAACGGGTTGTAGTATTGGGTAACGTCTTCGGCATCTTCTGCGTCCGGAGTTGCTTTGGCTAGCTTTGATTCGAAGGCGACGATTTGCTCAACGAGATCCGCGCTTCGTTCCCCAAATCCATCTGTTGGGGAAGAAGAAGCAGTAGAGTTAGGACTAGCTTCTTCCAGCAGAGCTTCTAGGACTCGTCCGATGACTTGGCCGTAGCGTGTAACGAGATGAGCATCCTTGTAGTATTCTTTCGACGGTAAGCCGGGCTGGCGGGGAGCGCTTACGAACGGGACAACGACATCCGGATCTTTGTCGTCGGCCCCAACGCCAAGGGAAACAAGAGAATTCACTCCAATACTTGTTAGGTACGTTACAGTCCGCGAAAGTTGGGTCTCCCCTTCGAAGACCAATCCGAGCTGTTGCTGGGTGATAAGCTTCGGGAAATGTGCATTGTTCCCCGGCTTAGTCACTGGGAACAATTCTTCAATCTTGCGTAGAACTTCGAGTAACGGAGCTGAAGCAACCTGTTGAATTTCTTCCTCGTTCATGCACGCATTGTATGCGCCTTGCAGCTTTGTGAAAATTTCGCGCTTGGCAGAAGAATCAGTGTCCAATGTTTGGGGCTGGGAAGAGTAGGGAGATTCAAGCACATGACGAAGAATTTGCTGAGCGCTCTCTGCCATGAGAGTCCCTGTAAACATACTGCCCTGATCTGCCCGGCTGCGTGATTTACAGGTCAGCCTTACTCTTTCGGAGTAGAACAACGAGATGTGGAGGAGATGGCAAGAGCATCTAGGAGGGAATGCTCATGAAATACAAACTAAGTCCACATTCGGTACATGATCTGGGGATGTTAAAGGCAAAAAAATGACTTACAGATCATGCTTCTCGTCGAATCCTTCACACACATACTTATTAAAGTCCGTACATGGGTCGATCTCGTCGTATCTCGGAGACAGATTTTCGATGATCTCGGAGGCGGCGAGTACACAAGCAGGCGTGAGGCAGATAGTAGTTGGCTTTGGCGGCAAGCTGGTGTGGTAGATTACTGCTATCTTTGAGCCCAATAGATCCTCACATCTGAAGGGAAGACTTACCGGCAAAGTAGACACACAAAGCAATAATCCCACCAATTAATAAAGCAACAATCGACACTATCATGAGATGGCTCCAAAGCCATTGCCAGCATGTTCGAAACCACTTCTTGGCCTTTCCTGAGCGCTTCGGCTGCTCGCCAATCACTTCACGCTCTTCACTACCGGCAGTATCGTCAATATCATTTGGAGCGTCATCAACAAGCAATGGGGCCTCTTCTGAGGCATTCTTGCTGTTTTTCTTGGACTTGAAGAAATTACGCTTGGAATGCTTGTGACCTTTGCGTCCCTCGCCCGTTGGCTCCGCATTCGCATTGTTGGAATCCATGATCATGGAGAACTGTGTGTAGGCAAAAAGAAGGACAAAGGGTAATAGTAGTGACCAGCAAAACAAAGTTGGGTATCAGTCCAGCAATACTGCAAACATGAAAGTTATTATGAGGAAGCAAGACCGAATGAATAAACAAAAAGACTGATCGTTCAGAAACACATTTGAAAACAAAGATAGAAACCCATCAGAACAATTGGGAAGGCGACACACAGGGAAGGTGGAAGAGGGTTGGCAAGAACGACGTGATGAATCTTGATCTCATGACCGAGCGCTACCGGACTCTGATGTCAGGTGTCTTAGCGCCGTCCTAGCTCTAAGAAATAAATCCTCCAACAATCAATATCTCCCTGCAGTGTCGAGACGCGCCTGAATATTTTCTGGCGAAAGGTGAAGCTCCCTCCGAGCACTTGATACTTATTCTACTACGACCACAAAAGACCTTATGAACCTATTGACTATACTTTGCCACATTCAAACGTTATTAAGGTGGTGTCAAACCACACTACTCAAAATGCAGGCTCCTGTGGTAGTAATGAGTAGGTCCATGCACATTTCACGAAAGCTCTGGATTTGGGACTGATAGCTTGGGACAGACACCCAGGCTGGGGACAGGCAAGTGGGCCGAAAAGCACAGCTCTCAAACATCACAGCAGCGAAGACGTAAGCTCCATGTGCAAGAGCAAAACCCAAAAGCCAAATACTGAAAGGGTTGCAGGGTTGCTGATATCATAAGATCATGTCTTGGACCGAAGGCTATGCTTAAGATGCTCTTAGATCCTATGGGAGGCATCGTGCTTACGAATGACGGCCATGCCATACTACGAGAGATTGAAGTTGCACATCCAGCAGCCAAGAGTATGATCGAGTTGAGTAGGACGCAAGATGAAGAAGTTGGAGATGGTACTACAACGGTCATTATATTAGGTATGCAAGCTGAGCAAACACTGCTGCTACTATAGCTGATGGTTACAGCCGGTGAAATACTCGCACAAGCCTTGCCCCAATTAGAGCGCAATATACATCCTGTTGTCATAATATCAGCCTTCAAACGAGCCTTGGCAGACGCTCTCGACATCATAGAAGACATTTCCCTTCCGGTCAATGTCAATGACGACAAAGCCATGTATCAACTCATCTCCTCCTCTATCGGCACAAAATTCGTCTCGAGGTGGTCAGACTTAATGTGTAAACTCGCTCTCAAGGCAGTCAGGGTGGTGAGTCACGACGTTGGCGGAGGTAAGAAGGAAGTCGACCTGAAGCGATACGCAAAGGTCGAAAAGATTCCTGGGGGAGAAATTGAAGATAGCAAAGTGCTGGACGGGGTAATGGTGAACAAAGACATCACACATCCGAAGATGCGCCGCCTGATCAAGAACCCTCGTGTCGTTCTGCTAGACTGTACTTTGGAGTACAAAAAAGGCGAATCGCAAACAAACATCGAGCTGAGCAAAGAAGATGACTGGAACCGCATCCTCCAAATCGAAGAGGAACAAGTAAAGCTCATGACCGACGCCATCATCGCTGTCAAACCCGACCTCGTCATCACAGAAAAGGGCGTCTCAGACCTAGCCCAGCACTTCCTCGTCAAAGCCAACATCACCGCCCTCCGTCGCGTCCGCAAAACAGACAACAACCGCATCGCCCGTGCCACTGGCGCCACAATCGTCAACCGCCTCGAAGACCTTCACGAATCAGACGTCGGGACACAGTGCGGCCTCTTCGAGATCGAAAAGATCGGCGACGAATACTTCACCTTCATCACTCAATGCAAATCCGCCAAAGCGTGCACGATCCTCCTCCGCGGGCCCTCCAAAGACATCCTCAATGAAATAGAGCGAAACCTGCAGGACGCGATGTCAGTGGCCCGCAACGTCATGTTCCACCCGCGGCTCTCGCCCGGCGGTGGCGCGACCGAGATGGCTGTTTCTGTGCGGCTGGCGCAGATGGCGAAGAAAGTCGAGGGGGTGCAGCAGTGGCCTTACAAGGCTGTTGCGGAAGCGATGGAGGTTATTCCGCGAACACTGATACAGAACAGCGGCAGCAGCCCGGTGAGGGTGTTGACGAAGCTGAGGGCGAAACATGCGGAAGGGGGCAGTACGTGGGGAATCGACGGGGACAAAGGGAGTTTGGTTGATATGAGGGAGTATGGGGTTTGGGAGCCGGAGGCGGTGAAGTTGCAGAGTATCAAGACTGCTGTGGAGGTATGACAACTTTCGCTCTCACTGGTCGTTTGGAATCGTGCTGACTTCTCTCCGTTTAGTCCGCGTGCCTGCTTCTGAGGGTTGATGACATATGCTCCGCCAAATCGGCGAAGCAAGCAGGAGGAGCGAGTATGGGAGGTGGTGGGGAAGATTAGATCTGCTTGAGAGCAAGCTATTCCCGCAGCACAAAGTGTATCAAAGGCGTGGCGACATAGAGCATAGCATTATGGTATGCATAGCCGAGGCTGACCGACTGAGCACGAATTGATACCTCCAACGCCAACTCTATGCAGCCGCTCGGCCAACGCTTCCTATCTCACAGCGGCGTGGAAAATCTCTTCGGCTGCCTTGGCCTTTTCTTCCTCCTCGTCATCCTCAGCATCACTTTGATCCCCCAACGCATCGGCCCTTACCCTCTCCTTCCCCGCCCCTCCCACTCTTGTATCAAGCTGATTATTGAGTGCGAGTGCCAGGCTCCTGATGGGTAGTTTCCTCATGTGCTCTTTGGCTTCGGCATCGGCATCCACTTCGTCGGAGCCACCCAGATTCGGGCTCGCAGCCCCAGAGCGAGAGCCGCCGCCATCGCGGCCAGCGTTCAAGTAGTCGGGTACGGAGCTCAGAATCCGTGTCCCTGGAGGAGCGTCTGCGGTCGATGAGGGGCCGTCTTGTAATGCCGAACTCCCATCTCCATCTCTCGTCTTCTTGCTCTCTCCAGCTTTCGCAGACGTCTGCACCCCAGACCCCTTAACCACCTTATCCCCCTCGATCTCAAAATCCCCAAACAAATCCGCCGTATTCTGCCTCCGCGCCGCCTGCCTCCTCGCAAAATCATCCCCCCGCCCCCCCTCCACATCCTCACACGCCCCCCACCTTTTCCTCACCGGCACGGGGCTCTGCAGCTCGTGCCTCGAATTCGCCCGCTCCCTCCGCAGCTCCGACCAAGTCCGCAGCTGGTTCTGCAACACGTATTTCTGGTTCTCGGGGTTGAGCCGCATGACCACAAACTCGCAGTGATTCACATTGCGCAGGTCTTCAAAGTATTCCACGCTGAAGTGGTACCACTTCATCAGGAAGACTCGGGTCATGAGGCCGTGGGTGACGAGCACGCAGACGCTGGCGAAGTCTTCTTCGCCGAAGCTTCGCCACAGGCTCTCGTTGAAGCCGCTGACGCGGTCGTAGGCGTCGGCTGCGCTCTCCCCGTTGGTGATCCGGTAGAAGAAGTGCCCGTAATCGGCCCTTTCCTGCCACATGCGCGCCATTTCTGCTGAGTCGGGTTGGAAATTTCCGAAATCTTGCTCGCGGAGGCGGGGCTCTTCGTAGACTTTTATGGAATGCCGGGGGAAAGGGGATGGGGAGGGTGTGTTGGAGGTGAGGCTGTCGAGGATGCCTTCTGTTGTTTCCCGCGTGCGGCGGTAGGGGGAGGTGAAGAAGTGGAGGGTGTCTGAGGGGTGCAGAAGGGAGCGGAGTTTGGTCCCTGCTTCCTTTGCCTGGAGTGGATGAAGGAAGTTAGCTGAGATTCATGGACGGGAGCTTTTCCAATCAAATTCGGAGCAAGGGGATAATGCACACCTCCTTCCAGCCATCAGAGGTAAGTTTAACCCGGTGGTCTGGGACTGTCTGGTGGATGTCTCTATTCTCTATGGGGGTATTAGCGGTGCAGACACGTAGTACCTAGTGGTACAGTGCTGCCTTTGACATACTATTTCCTTCTGACTGGGCATGCCGTACTGATATCTCATTAAGATAGGGCCGTCGATTCAAGATGAGGATATTTACTTAGTATTATCATCTGGCATCAAGTTAACACACGGTTTTTCACCAGATCAGTACTCACATACTCGTGGTTTCCCCATTGTATCTAGTGATATTCATGGTACCCTCGCACAGTTGTTTCGAAACATCGTCATTCTCGAAATATCTTATCGAAAGATGCTTTTCAGATAAGGGTGCTAGTCCTAATGTAGATTGGTATTGACGCAAAGACCTATCATAAAGTCCACGACATCGCATGAATACCTCATTCTCTTTGAACAACTATTCCCTATAGAGAATGCTCCAGTGATTCGATTGTCTATTTACAAAGGATATTGAAAGCAGGGGCGCAAGGCCAAAGAGGCAATTGCAACATGGTGGGCCTAATCATAAAGTGTCTGAGTTACTGGGGTGCTGAGGTGTTGGGGTGCCCGATAGATTGTCCCATTCAGGGCACCCTGCAAGTGAATCTTTTTGAGCGACCAATTCAAGTGAAGACCTCGAAGTTTTCCGGCGCACACAAAACGGTGTTGGGGTCCTGGTCTTCGGATCCTTCGAGAGCTCAGTCCGCGAATGGCAGAACTAGCAGCCCATCTAGACTGCACGGTGTCATTCGCTTAACCGGGCTGACTGCATGAACTAAATTGCATATTCCCTCGCGAGATACGAAATTGTCTTACTAAACAGTCTGGTCTGGACAAATATCAAACAATTTTGTGGTTTCTGAGAATCCGCTCTCTCCCTCTTGCACCCTTTGGTTGTCAATAGCTTCGACTGCGTCATGCTCAAGCTTCCAGTTCGGTCCCGAGCCTAAAAATTTTGCCTTTTGAGACATCCCACCGCGAGGACTCATCCATTGCACAGGAAACGTCAAAGAAATACTTCAAGATCCTTGAGGTCCTGGCAGTGCTGGCAACCTGGCTTTGCTTTGTTCTTGCAGTGATAACGATATCACCAAGATTTGATGTATCATGGAAGCTTGGTGCTAAGCGTCAACTCCAGGTGCTTGGCCTCATGCTCAGCGGAATGGGCTTGTGCACAAAGTACTTGACCCCAAGGCTGTTGATTGTTGCCGAGAGTTGCTTTGGTGAATCTAGGCTACAAAACTACGATGCCTTCCTGCAAGGCTCGATCATGGAAGCTGATACCCAGCTTGGATGGCGAACCCTTCTCTTGGCTTTCATCATACTACCCATCGCTCTCAGTTTGGCGTACAAAGAATTCTTAGGAGGATTCGCTTATCATGATATGAGCAGTACGGGCGGTTATTACGGAATGACCGCGCCTGCTGGTTTATCCAGTGGCGGCATGTTCAAATTTGGTCCAACATACATGACGAATGCCACTCTACCCTTCCTCTTAAATAGTATGATAACCAATTTATCGGCGCTCACCATGCCTCCAGCTTATGGCTTTAACGTCCTCTCACTCTCAAATACCTCTAGCGCGTACCTCGATGTTCCAATGCCAGATTACATGCAATCTCTTCAGACGCAACTGGACGAGACAAGTTCTTTTAAACTCACGGCCCAAGTTCACGGAACCGTCACGTCATACAATGATTCTATTGAAACCAACCGAAACGATCCAGGCTTTTGGGATCAATTCTACGGTCCTTTGAACCTTACTGGTCAGCCAACTCTCATCTACGACAAGGTCAACACTGGCAACCTTCAGAGCGGTAAATCGCTTGCCTTACTCAATGACAATCTCCACGGAGACCAGCCAGGCGGCAATATTGACAACTCGTGGTCCATCATATCCTTCATCCACTGGTCGACCGCGAATTACACGGCGGATTTCGAGGCGAACGCAATGCTTTTCAACACTCACCGTCGTGTCTGCGAGGGTACTTGGGTCTTGACTTTTGATTCCATAAAGCTTACTCAAGGAGACTGTAACATGTCTTCGGTGCCAGATCAAGACGTATTTACCGAGTACGCGGCAGGGTTCTATGACTACTACTCAAGTACCTTAGTTGAATACCTCGCACCGCTTTCTTCAGGCATAACAGAGCTCAAAGAAGTCTACAACCAAGGCAACCCACGGCGAATTTCAACCTTCACCACCGTCATCGCGGGCATGTATTGGTCGCGCTTCACAGCTCTAATGGGCTACGACAACCCTTCCGTGTTCAGCGTTGCTCCTCAGAGCGTACAAGATGAAATCTACTATCATTTGAACGATACACTCATTTCATCCAAACCGACGCTGGTGCCCGACTGGAAGCTATACTCAGTTCTCGCAGTCTTCCCCGTCCTTGCCACCCTCATCTTCTTGGCAAAAGTAGTCCTGTCTTTCTTCTCGCATATTGACGGGGGCAACTTTGGCATCATAGCCCTTCTTGGCGGAGTCCAGAAAGAGACTCTGAAGATTTTCGACGGAGCGTCTTTCTCCGGCGCTCTTCAGAAGCCGGTCTTTATGCAAGTGAAACCCATGAGGTCGATAACGAATGCGGAAGGGCGTGAGGTTCCGCAGAACCAGTACATCTTTTCTGTCAACAGACAGTAAGACCAAGTCCAAACATGATCTAGCGCGATAGAGCCGATGGGTGCTTTGGAGTTCAGCAATATTATCTATAATATTAAGCAGGCTAAACTCTATCACTTATGAATATAAAGCGGTGTTCCTCGGTGTTTTTAAGAGATGACCATGATAACGTGAGGTTCGCTTGAACATCTCATTGGCACTACGTCCAAACATTGCTAGTTTGAAGCGCAAATTCTCCCTTATGTCCTATATCCCAAAAGAAGTGGATCGGCATCTCCCCGCCTTCCATATTCCGTCGGCTTTGGGGCTGTCAGATCAAGAGTTGCTCATTTTACCGAGTCAGTTTGAAAGGTTGTTTCGCCAGATCGTTCACGATAGTGATTTGACATCCACACCGTCTGTGCGTCTTAGATGATAACGATGGTTCAGTGTCCCATTAGAATATCTGGAATTCGACAGTTGAAATAGGGAGACGGAGCAAGGGCAATAGAGCAACGTCGAGAAGCCAGTGCTATGAGATGAGGATCTCGAGACGCGGCGATAAGGGGATAAAGGGGAAAGGGAAAGGGAAAAGGGGAAATGGAGCGGGCGGGGGGCTGGCGAGTATGCAGCGCAATGCGATGCCTGAGATACTTAGTAGACATTGTTGTTAAAGCTTGACGATTTTCGCATCGACATTCGGGATGAAAGACATACGGGTTTCGGTTTGGACCTCTTCGAACTACCTCAACCAACGCGACTCGCTTAGAAAGCAGCGAGCTCACCTATTTGAACGGATCAGGGGAAGAGGCTTGCGCATGTACAATTCGAAAGAAGGATAAAGCTGTACCATCTGCTACACGTATTTACAATGTTAGGGAACACTGTGTAAATCCCGCCCGACCCTCCTCCCGGCGCCTTTCTCCCTCTTCCTTTACCTCTAGTCAGCCGCTCCATTCACAACACAATCCGCATTCTTGAGAAGTGTCAGCCACGATGTGGAACTTTTCTTCCTCCAATGCTAGACGTCATCTCGAACCTTCAGGTCTGCGGCACGCGTGCCGAGGTCGCGCTTGATCAGTAATCGGCCTCGATTTTATTTACGGCGTTCAAGACACAACATCCTTCGTGCCTGCGTCTGGAATACTTTGGAGAACATTTACTAGATATAGCAGCATGGCAAACACCTTAGCCGAATTGCTCTCTGTGCGGAGGATGTCTCCCAATACCTTCGAATCCGTCCGCAACCCGGAGAAGATGGGAAACACTGCAGACCAAGCTTATGGGTAATTCTGTTCCTAACATATTATTGTACGATTGGGATATGAATTTTGGAAGAATGAGCCGATGGCTCGCGGTTACTTTACAGTTGGCGATACCGCTGTAACGCTCATACACCTCAGAGGCAAACGCTGATTACGGAAATCGTATAGGGGAGTAACAATCGGGGTAGCGATTAATGCAGCATATCAGACCGTGTCCTCCAGCTTTCATCTCTATTCAGCCCTGGGCAACTACCTCGGACCCGCATCCACAGACCGCACGTACCAATGCCTCGTCCGCGAAATCCGCAACACGAAGACCTTCTCAACCCGAAATGTGGAAGTGGTGCAAACCAAGGACGATGGCACCAAGCGACTCTGTCTATTCCTGACAGCAGACTTCCAAATCGCAGAACCAGCCACCCTAATGACCTACTCTCGATCTCCGAAGACGGATTCATACTGGAACTTCGAGGACAGCATAACCACCGACCAAAACCGCCAGAACATGCTCGAACAGGGCCTCGTGGACCCAAGATCGGTGCAAATGCACAAAGTCATCTTCGGCTTGGCTGACCGCCTCCTCGACCGCCGTCACTGCCCCGAAGGCGTCATCACCCAGACTATGACCGGCTTCACGGCGCCCGGTACACCGACAACCCAAGACCACCTCCCCTTGACCTCCCGAACGTCCGGCGACTGGTTCAAAATGAAACACGCCGTGAAGACGGAAGCGGAACATGTCTCTGCTCTCGCGTTCACAACGGATGCTGCGCTCTCATTCGTGCCGCTGAATCATAGCGGGCGGTCGCTCGCTGAGGCGGGCGCACAGTCGAGTTTGGATTTCGCGTTGAGGGTGTTTGGAAATGCGGTAGATGTTAATGAGTGGTGTATGAGGGAGATGACGACGGTTGCTGGGGGGGATGGGAGAACGTATTCCGAGGCGAAGGTCTGGGAGAGGGGAGGGAGGATGGTGGCTGAGATGTCGCAGCAGTGTATCCTGAGGCCGAAGAAGGGGGCGAAGATATAGATATATTGGGGATAGGGGTGCGCTGGTGAGATTTTTGCTTTCGAGGCCATCTAGCAACAGGCACCAAAACTTCTTGGACGATATCATCTCCTCCTGAATGGCTTTCTCGTGTAGTTCGCGCCACTCTCGTATACTATTATCAATCCTCTGAGGCGTTTTTCTCTACTCGCCTTCAAGCTCGACACTAGTGTGCGTGGCCCAGAATCAAATCGGATCCTGGTGGTAGATTTGCCAAAATCTGAACCCCGGGAAAGGCTAAATCAGAAGTAGCTCAGCGGGCGAAGGGAGCAAGAACTCTTCTTCATTAGTCTTTTCCGCCTGTGCCTGGTACGTTTCTCTTGGGGCTCGTCCGGCGCGTCGAAGGACTTGTCGGACTTGTTGTCAGCCTGGAAAGCAAGTATATCTTCGACGGTAAAATTATTATAGCTCATGCCGAGGTTTGATGAAGCTTTGCCCTTGTTTTTGCTGGCTCGGGTCCGTTGTCGTGCTCTCGTATTGTGCTTATTGGCCGATATATCAAAAAACTAAAAAGAGACGTTGCCGTAGCTCATGCCGAGATTTGAGAGGGTGTTGCCTTCGTCTCTGTAAATAAGTCGTGTCTGGTGTATTCATTTAATATCGCCGATAATATCGCTGTCCTCAGAAATTGGTTATTGAGCGCGCTTGGTATCCAACCGCATTATCGATGTGCAGGGCTTGGTACCCTTCGATTTGAATGGCGATAGTATCGATGTCCATCTCGGGCATCTTCTCTACCGATAGAATTTACCTTGCACGATAGGCGTTTGATTTGAGGCGGGCACCAACCGCCCTTCCGATTCCCAGACTCAGCACGCGCAGTCTGCATCTCACTTCCATCAGTTGAGATTTGACATTGTTCCAGTAGAACTAGAATCTAATCCACCCAAAATCTGCAACCCTGTCCACCAGCAGTAAATCTGTATCGATCTTTGTGCTCGGATAGGAGGCAATCCAGGATCCTTTACGAACGGTAAGGTCACAGGTTTTGACCATATTTGAGGAGACGAGATCTTCGAGTTTGCGGATGATCAGGTTTGCCGCGCCTATGCTTGTGTCGTTGGGCCTGAAGTCGAGACGGATGGACTCGGTCTGGGATATGACCAATTGCAAGACCCAATGATATGTCTTCTGGCAGTTCGACAAGTTGTCAGCGGCATGAGCTGCGGCCGTGATACTGGGGACTGGGAGGATCACTAAGGTCGATACGAGGCTAGGAGGAAGGTCGAAGAGCGTGGAAGTCATATTTTCATTTAAAGAAAGGCCGAATTCAAGATAGGTAGGTCTTGGGAAGTGTGTAAATACCAGTACCACATCCAACGTCTCACGGACCCTTTATATATCGCGGGTTAAAAGTCTTCATGCCACAGCACGCCAAGGAGATTCTCCCTACCAAATCACTCCTTTTCTTACCAAATTCGCGCAAGTTGGATCATGGACAAGCTTAGAAGAGCTAATATCATTCATTGCCGAATAGATAACGGAGAAAATACCACATTTTAATGGTGTAGCCAAGTAAACTCGGGATCCCTCTCTAGCATGCTTCGGCATTGTGCCCGAAAAACAGGGGCATGTCCCGGGTACCATACCCCAAAAACAAAGCCTAGAACATATTTCAAGTTCAGCTTTTTTCAAGTCTTATAGTTGATTCCTCCCAGCAATGGTTTAGAGAGGCGGATAGACCCCAAGCCCAATCAGTATTAGCGTAAATCAGGGCATTTGCTCCTCGGCGGTCAAGCTTTGTGCCTCCTTCTATCTATATTCGATTTGATCGCCGCCTGGGTACTATTGTAGCGGCAGGTCTGTGATCGCTGTCGCAAAAATGACCTGCCTTACCGACCCTTACGACTTCCCATGCGATCTATGTCGGCATTCCGAGACCCCGAATGCTGATCTTGTCCACATTGATCGGATACCACCCAGCCATCTACTCAAGCTATTAAGTACCAGTGGCACCCTGAAAGATGGCAGAGCAATGCTGCCATAATGGCCACGATACGCACATTCACTTCTCCACCACCTTGGTATGCGGAAGAAACGAGGAAACCTCCCTTCTTCGTTGAACGCCAAGATGTCGACCAATTGGTCTCTTGTGAAGCATTCAAACGGATTAGCGACTCAGTTCATGACCAGGAACATGGAAGGTTCGCGATTCACTGCATCTGCATCCAGTATCAGAGTCTGACTTACACTGGGCAGGTTCTGTGACGTCCACGAAAGTGCAAACAAACAGGAGGAGGAAATATGGCTTTTGGAACGAGACGTCATTTACGCCTAGATCTTTCCACTGTTGGAAATCTACCACCATGTCTCCAATTTAGCCATGTCTATACTCGGGAACAAAGACAGTCGTGATCCGGAATTGTTGTTTCGGGGCGAGGGCTGTGGGGCTTTCATTTGGCTTCAATGCTTCATTGCTACCGAGGAAGACTGGTGCTATGGCAAAGGATGTCCAGGTCAGACATTGGATCAAGCTCTCCTGATCATGCCATTGATTTTCCTAAGGCTGCATTGTCAGCTACGTCCTCCAGGCCGAGCCTACGGTTCGCCTTGTTCTTACAGCTTGCCGCCTCGCTAGATCCTTACGCAAATCCCATGAATCACTATTCCATCTCCCGATTTTCGACTTCTGGATGGCGAGCCTACGCAGTGCTCTAGACAGGGATGAGTTTTGGGGTCCAAAATCGTGGAAGAGCATCAAGTTGCGGGCATCCAACTTGGAGAGGGGCATCTACCAAATGGCGCTACAATGTTGCGAGCTCGAAAAGCTTGCCCAGGGCTTCCCTGCAATGTCTCCGACGAGAACTTGCGCAATACCCACTAAATTGGGAATCTACAAGCGGGTTGGCGGGAAAAACATCTTCGTCGGTGAGGAAAGTGACTGGATGCAAAACATTGTTCTGGCTTGCTGGCACACGGTACTTACTGATGCAGCAGAGAATCAGCGGATACCAGACCCTGCCGGTACCTTGATATCTCTAACATCAGTGGGCCCGTGCTGCCTACGCATGGACGACTCCGGTACCCTTGCCCCAACAAGGAATCTGATGCAGGGCTCATTGGATATATACCCGGAGAGTTGTGAGCAGCTGAGCGGATGGTAAGGCTGATAATGAATGCGTTCATGCATGCAATTGCTTATCGATTGCTTGTATTGTTTTCTAAAAGACAATCGGGATCACAATCTTGTTCATCGAAATACAGAATCACGTTTGCACACCTTCATCTACCTGTTGAAGAGAAAGTGTGCCTTGCGACTTTGTTCTTCTTCATTATTGTCATAGCCCTTCTCCATGCCCAGACATTCGTTTCTGCACCTTGGTCCGTAGCATTCTTGATCGTCAAGATATGTCATTGACAAGTCTTATGAATCAATGGAGCATGGGTAAACATCCAACCCCAAATATACGTCGTGTGCTCTGTCTAGCCTCCCAAGGTTGGCATAATGTCGATAGCTGAAGGAATGCGCCATGATGAGGTGCATAAAGTACGCGAATAAGGGAAGACGGAAAACGGCTGGAAACTTCTAGGTCAGACTACCACTATTTCCCCACACTACTTGTGCCCATGTCCCCACAGGGCATCAGACCCGACAAGTCACTAGAAATGGCGGAGCCTGGAATCTAATGATCTAGTCTCTGCACACCGTCCATGCGGCTTCCCGGGCTACGGAGGATAAATTCAATTGTCAAAGCGCTGCATGTTCAAGTGTGGGGGCTTGGCAAGTGGGCAATCGTATTGGATGATAAACTCCACCCGATGTCGCTCAATGATGGGCCCACATGATGACTACATGTGGCCGATGTCTACTGGGGGTGTATGGGCATTGGAAGTGACGTACGAGAGATCTTGATGCTCTACTAATATAATGACATGACACTTTCTTTCGGTCACCGTTCTCTGATCCTGTGCAGAAATTGGGAGGTCCAAGTCTCTCATGGGCGATTTGGCTCCGTCTGCATGATTGAATTGCATCCTGTGCGCTTTGTTTCATTGACCCACCGGTCTTGCTCGCTTTCCGTTTGCCCAATAAGTACGGCTTGTCAAATGACTTCGTCTACTAACTCTAAGTACCTCTGTGCCTCAGCTCCCAATCCCAATATTTGCATTTCTCAAAAAAGTGGACGCTGTATCCATACAAGATCCTTGTGAGTGCTGTTTCAGCTCGAGGAAACCAAGCAGTCATCATCAGTGATGATGACCCGAGGACCTGTTTCCCAGCAACAAAATTCGCAACACGTTTCAACCACAACACAGCCCTGTCACGCGATCACTTTCTCAGCCTTTCGCACTTCAAACAACTACAATTACACCAAAGCAAACACCATAATCCTCAATCGCATATTGGCACAATTCCATCCATCAAACCATAAACCAATCTACTTTCCCACCAGCACCACTCTAGCAGACCGCCCCCGACTCGACATCCAGTGTCTGAAAACTTGTCCATGCCTCACCCTCGGTCTTTGCACCAATGTAAGTGTGCATGATACACATCAACGTGATAAACCAACAGCGCCCAATCCACATCCCACAACCCTCCAAACCCCACTAATTAACACGAAACCCTAGGTCTACTAATCATTACACCCCTCCCCGCACCTCGCCGTCCTCTGACCATGCGGGTGATATAACAATCGGCGAAAACATCTCCATCGACCTAGACTCGCCTTTATCACCCTCAGTCTCGCCCTCCACATCCACATTCCCCAGCACAACGACGGCAAGCACCAGCACCGGCCGAAGCGGCAGCTACCCCACCACACCGACCTGGACAGACGTGCAAGAGGAACGCCTAATCTACGTGCAGGCCGAACTGAAGAAAGCCCAGAAAAGGTGGAGCGAGAGCCAGAATATATGGCTGGACGAGGTATCTCCTTCCCTTTCCCACCCCCTCCCCATCCCCATCTATTCCAACAAACAAACCCCCGCAGTATTAACCACAAAACAGGAACACCGCCTCCAAGAACTAAAACGCCACCACAAAAAACACACCAAACTCACCCAAACCCCACCGCCCCGCCCCGCCTTGAAATCCCTCTCCTGGCGCCTCAAGTCCTGGCGCTCGCAATCGCTCTCTGAATCCGGCACCGCTACCCCCGCTGAAGGATTCGCACACTCGCCCACCACCCCCATCGAAGGCACCCAGGAGTCCAACTCCCCTACCACCGACCTCTTCGCCTCAACCAACCCCTTCGCCTCTACTAACTCACCCGAAGCCGACACACCGGATGAGCACAACGGCGAAGATTCCGACGCCCTCCCCTCCCCACCGCCTTTAGGTCAGCAGCGCAGACGCCTCACCTGGTCCACCACCCCCTCTTTCCCCCCAACGCTCACGCGGGCGGCTACCTTTGCGTCTGCGGCGGGGTCCTCGTCCGGAATATCGCAGGCGCATGGGAAGGGGGGGGACAGCAGGAAGGGGAGGCTGGGCGATGCGCTGCGACGGATGAGCTTTTCGGGGAGGAGGGGGAGTGCGGTGTAGGGTTGTGGATGGGGTAGGGTGGGGGTCGGAGGGGATGGATAGGGAGGTGGGGTGGGAAGGAGAAGGGGAGTGGATGGACCGAGGGTTGAGGAGCGCTTGTCTTGATGTTGATGGTCTTAGCTAGATGCTGGGAATCTAATGGACTACACTTCTGTATCGAGCGGGGCCTAGTCCTTCCAAGCCTACATCCCCTACTCCAACAAACTGGCCTGCCCGCCATAAAGCAAATCCACCACCCCCCCCAACCGCCCAATCGTCTCCAAAGCCGCATCGTACCCCCCATCCCTCTCGGCCTCATCATACACAATCAGACACCCGGCCCCCTGATCCAGCACGCCAACAATAACCTTATCCAAGATCATCTGGCTGAGCTTCCTTTCCACTTGCGTCTCATCCAACCCCACCATCTTCGCCACATGGCTGATCTCCACCCGCGAGAAGGGCTCAATCACTTTGATCAGGTTCTGCTCCAGCATGGCGTCGTACAAGCGGCGCAGGTGATTGCGGATGAAGACGTCGCCGCCGAGCTCGGCACGGTAGGTCTCGAGCGCGCGCTCGTACTCCTCGAGCGAGCGGTTGGCGTGCGCGCGCGCCACCGCTTTCATGGCTTCCAGGTCGCGGCCCGAGTACTTGAGCGCGTTTTTGCTCGTCATGAGCGAGTTGACGTCGTCGACGAGGTTCAGCATGATTTTGCAGAGGAGCATATACTGCAGTGCTGAGGTCGCCTTGTGCGTTTCTTCTTGCGAGTGGTACCCTTCGAGCGCTTCGATGAAGTAGGAGAAGGCTGTGTTGAAGTCTTTGTCCTCGGCGTGCAGCATGCCGCTTTGCATGTCCAGCCCGGCTTGTAGCATGGGGGGGGTGTAGACAGATGCTGCGCTCGTTCTGGCTGAGGTCAGGGCGGCGCGGGATTTAGGCTGGTTGCCGAGGGCGTGGTAGACGCGGGATTCGAGGAGCTGGACTTCGACCAGGACGAGCTTGTCGTCGAGGCGTTTTAGCTCTTTGAGGAGGGAGTTTATGAGGGTTAGAGCTAGGTAGTATGATTGGGTTGCCATGTGTAGGGTGACAAGGCGGGTTTCGAGGCTTTGGCGGAGGAAGGATTGCCGGGTAGAGATGGCCCATTGAATACATGATTTGGTGGTGGTAATTTGGGTGGGGAGAGTGTTGGGGATTGCGGCGAGGAGGTCGAGGAGTTGGCGGACTGCAATTTTGTTAGGGAGAGGATGAGGGGGGAAAGGGGGGAAGCGGACCTAATTTTGCTGTTTTGGCTTTCGTGAAGGAGGTGAGGGAGGAGGTGCTCGAATTCACTAACTCGGCTAGTTCATCTGGTTTGCGAGTGTCTCGGTATGATTCGCCCAGGCCTATTAATGCGGCTTCGTATTCTCGTAGTGCTGCTTCGGTGCCTCCTGGCTTTTGAGAGAGTATTTCTTGATAAATAGCTGCTGCTTTTTCGGGGGAGGTTTTGGAGAGAGTCCGAGCTTCTTCCACCTTTGATGAAGAGACTGGGGGTACGGCCATGATGGAAGGGAAAATTGGGGCTAGCGGGAGCAGTCTTGGGATCTTCAGCTGCGATAGAGTGCAGGAGTGAGAGTGGTATGTCTTGACTGCGCTGGAGCTCTCGAGGTACCAAGAGTGCAAGTAGAGATCGAAAACACACTAGTGTAAGCTAGTCGGTAAAACGTCGGCCTGAAGACTTTGAAGATTTGCCGACACAAATTCCTCCAAGCCCAATACCTCTTTGCCTTCCATGGCCACAAGGTCGCTTTTGTTCGAATAAGAATGGTGAGGGAATTCCTGTAATGGAGACATAAACATCCTTTGAGCTAATGAGGACAACAGAAGACAAAAGCGCTCACCCGACCCACAGCCTCTCAACAAGCCCCAGGGTCAAGCGTTGCTCGCCAACCTCGAAATCTCGACCCAGCTCTGCATCCCCTAGAAAGGGCGAGAGAATACACCCGAGCGCTCAATGCTACCAAATTGGAGCGCATGTTTGCAGCGCCCTTTGTGGCTCAACTCGGCAGGGGTCATGTCGATGGAGTCTACACAATGGCAAAAGACCCAGGCTCCCTCGAACGTTTTGCCAGTGGAAGTGGAGATGGGGTGGTCAAAGTCTGGGATTTGGTCAGCAGAGAAGAGACATGGAATGTGCAAGCACACGAGGGTATTGTGAAAGACATGTGTTGGACAAAAGATCAGAAACTCCTCACCTGTGCGAGTGATAAGTCGGTTCACCTTTTCGAACCATACAACACACCTTCGGGGACCGCTCCAGCGGTGACATACCTTGGGCAGACTGCCTTCACCGGCATTACGCATCATAGGTCTTTACCGAATTTTGCAGCCTCATCCAGTGTCATTTCCATCTATGATCTATCCCGGACGAGTTCCCTGCCACTCCAAACACTACATTGGCCTACATCTACAGACACCATAAACGCCCTGTCATTCAACCAGACCGAAACCTCTATCCTTGCTTCTTGCGCCACGGATCGTTCAATAGTCCTCTACGACCTACGTACCTCCTCTCCTCTTACAAAGGTCACCCTTGGCATGGCTTCGAACGCTATCTCTTGGAACCCAATGGAAGCTTTCAACTTCGCTGTCGCAAACGAGGACCACAACATCTACATATTTGACATGCGAAAGCTCAATCGAGCGCTGAACGTCCTCAAGGATCATGTAGCAGCAGTCATGGACGTCGAGTTCAGCCCCACAGGAGAAGAGCTCGTATCGGCTTCCTACGACCGCACAGTACGGCTCTGGAGCCGAGCTGGCGGACATTCCAGAGATATCTACCACACCAAGCGCATGCAACGTGTCTTCTCTGCCAAATTCACCCCAGACTCGCAATACCTTCTCAGTGGTAGCGACGATGGCAATATCCGTCTGTGGCGTGCCAACGCTTCGAAACGGGAGGGTATCAAGTCTGCTCGACAACGTCAAACGCTAGAGTACAATGACACGTTGAAACAAAGATATAGTCATATGCCTGAGATCAGAAGAATTCAGAGACACAGACATGTACCGAAGCAGGTAAAGAAGGCGGGTGAGATCAAGGGAGAGGAGCTAGCCTCGATCAAGAGGAAGAGGGAAAATGAGAGGAAGCACAGCAAGAAGGGCTCTGTTCCACGGAGAAGCGAGAGGGAGAAGATGGTGCTTGCTACGGAGCAGTGACATTTTCTGAGGTTGATGGGACACATGTTCGCAAGGCCCTATAATGATGCCGTCTATCATGGAATACGTTGTTCATGATGAGATATCGCTGGTATTTATTCCGAATTCGAGGTACGTCTCACGCTTTTTCTATGAATACCACAGACCTCGAATCCTGTTGCTGATCTTGCATGATAGTTTGACCTGCTTTGGGATTGCACGGGACCAATAGCACGTGGCTCGTTTGCTGATCTTTCCCCAGTCAGAGGTTTTGGGATTTTGGAAGCTGGCAAGTTTGAGAATGGAGGACATTCCCTACAAAGCTGCAATGTTAATCCCCGAACACGAAACATGCTCGCGTGCCTGTTGAGGCAGTGGGGGCCTTGTCAGCGACCAGAGATCCAACACTGTTTCTGTTGATGCCAAGCTATGGGCCGAGGGGTCCCTAGTCAATTCCAGTAGGAAATGGTTGCAGATGTCCCAGGCTTGGTGGAAGGCTAGGTTTGGCCCGGGTCGTGACTACGTTACCTCCCTACCGTATGTACCATAGATATTAACTCTAGCTTAGCCGACGATCGAGTACCTTAGAGAACGGGACGTGCTCAGACCAGCCCAGCACTGGGCAGGGCTCAGGGATTGCCAGGCTGCCGAGATCCAGAATGGAGGAACTGAGTAATATCTGTCCTCCATACTCGATACCCCCCACATTTCCACCATGTGGGATTGGACAGGAAAAGTGGGGCAATTGAAGCGAGGAGCTAAGGCGAAATAAGGATAGCTGTCTTTCTTAGCTCCCCAATAGCTCGGCACCTTATCTCCACCCTGTTCATCCAACCAAATGGCCCATGGGTGACAATAGTGATAATCTTCCATCTTCCTACCAACCGCCGTCGATTTGGCCAATTCATGCCTCACGCAGGGCCATTCACTATCACTCATCCGAATGATTGCCTGTGATGGGGCGCAGCAAAGTGTCCATGCAAAACACTGCTTGACCCCTGGTACTCTTTTGCGCCTTCACCCGTCCTCACAAGCCTGTGGTCTAGGCTCTTCTGACATTTCACAAAAGCATGATGTGTGCAAGCCTCCAATGAAGACGGTGAGGCTGCGTTCAGAAATATCATGTTATTGGGGCACAGTACCTCTAAAACATGCATGTCAGCTTCTCATAGAAGAGGCTGTAATCGCAGTCGCAAGCGAGCCAAAGATCGACCGGCTACAAAGGCCGGCGCCGCTTCAGGATTGCTGACCCGAAACAAGGTCGTCGCTTTGAACTCGAATTCCGGTCTCGAGGCTGCCATAGGCCTTGCGTTGGGAACATTGTCTAACTTGTCCTCATGCCTGAGGAGACGACTCAAGAGGCCAGCGGTAGCAGCGGCCGTCCCGCCTCGCTGTCTCTCCTGCCGCACCATAGCACATATGCTAGCCCCTTAGCCATGCTAGACATGGATGAGACCAGTCTCCGCTTTCCTCTCCCACCGCCGTCACAATGCACGGATTCGGTTCGGTCATCATCTTGCATGCATCACACTTCCATCAACGTCTGGCGCTACTCCGCTTCTCACCATTGGTGCTAGCCTTGCATCTTATCTGCGCCATTGAGCCACGGCTTGCCCCGTGCTTCAATAAACGCACCTTAGCATCACCCGACGTTTCTCAACTCTGGGGCCTTAATGCGCGGATCTTGTAGGGGCCTCAAGCTAGCTTTCACATCCCTCTCTACCCTAAGCCTCTGCCTACTCTTACCACCGATGCTTCTGCCCGAGCTCGGCAATACACTGCCATAAATCTTCCCAAAACGATGCCCACCATCCTATGATCATGACTGCTTGGTGGACAAACGACAAGATCAAAGCTACAGTTACTCAGAACTATATCGAGAAAGAGCTAGGGTCAAGAAAACACCAAGATGCCCTCCATCGCGTCTTGGCCTTTGGAGATGGGCTGACGGATGATACGTACCTGGACTGGATTCTCGAGAGAAGCCCACGTTTCTTCCTGGTACTAAATGACATCGGCGTCCCCGATAGGATCTTCGGCATTATCGATAGGTCTTTTGACGACGACGACCTTCCACTATCCCAAGACGCGCTATGGGAGCTCAACCTCTTCGGCACATCATCAGAGACGCTGGACAAGAAGTTCTTTCGTCAACAATTCAATTTCCTCGTACAAGAGCTTGAACCGGGTGGACATGTCGACTTCTCGACCTGGGAGGTCGTGCCCTTACTACCTGTAGGTAGAAAAGGTTCGATCGGTCCAGCGCACCAATTCTCCGACAAGGTCACCGTCCATGATGACCTCTACACTAGGAAAAAGCTACCAGATTCGGGCGACAATGGCATCGATCGAATCAAGTTCATCATGCACCTCAAGCATTTAGCAGCCGTTCAACACCGTCATCTCGTGACTGTCTGGGCGACATACTCGCAGGATAACTTTAATTACGTTCTCCTGACACCTTGCGCCGACACTACGCTCAAGCAATTTTTCGAAGAGCAACCAAAACACTTCAAGAACCTCGAAAAGCACGAGCGTCGGCAGATTCTCCTCACCTGGACGCAGTGCATCACGTCCGCTGTGGCCTATCTTCACAGCAAAGGCTTCTTCCACAGAGCCATTCGGCCGTCCACCATCACCATTGACCACAATAATGTTGTTCATCTCACTGACTACAACGCTGTAAAGGCATTGGATGTCGAAGAGTCTCCAAATCCTTACAGCGGTGAGCTTTACGAATATGCGCCTCCCGAGAATTGGCAGCGTCAACCTCGCATGCATGAGACTGCTCCCCTCAAAACCTATCTTCCTGGAGGTGGCCGCACCACACGCCGACTACCGAAAGCAATGATCACAGGTCCAGACATCAGACCTCCTCCATCTCCAAACTGCAACATGAGTATCAGCCGTACCGATTCCAAAAGCCATTCGTCCTCCGGCTCATCCACCAATGCGCGTCCCAGAAACGCCCTCATCACCACTTTCGCCCCTCCAGACATGTCTCTCATTTTGCCAAATAGTCACTTCCCAGCTGACATATTCTCCCTCACCGCTGTTCTCCTCACACTCACCTCCTTTCTCCTTGGGCACACCCCAAAGTCCTTCGCCTCCCACCGCAGCAGACTTAACCGGCAAGCTGGCCGCGGTAATGCACCCCCAGACGCTTCCTTTCACAAAAACTTAAAGCAAGTTGACAAATGGATCGATATGCTCGCGAAAGAAGCCGGGCAAAAAGAGAACAAAGACCTCAAACTCTGGGGCGCCATTTCAGAAGTTGTCAACATATGCAGCCTGGGCATAGCCAAAGAACCCCACGCACGCATACCAGCCAGCGAGCTCGAAGACAAGATAAGCGGATGGGTAGACTGGGGTCTTGGCAGACGGCGCAAATGCAAATGCACGGAGGAAACGCGTCAATCCGCTGAAGAGCAAAAACTTCATCCTGTCCAGGCTGCGCAGCGTGATTCGATCCTTTCATGGAGCAAGATTAGCGAACGCATTTCCGAGGGTTTGGAAGGGGAGATGTATATGCCAACGCCTGTGACGCTTCGCCCCCGTCGCAGTTTGAGCCAGCGTAAATCCTACGATCGCTCTTCCCATCTTCAACGGCCGCGGAGTTCGAGAACGATGAGCGCGATCACCAGTCGGATCTCCTCCGCCTTTGGAGACAGGGACCGCGAACCCCCCTCCCCCTTTTCACTGGGACGCCAATCCTCGTTTGGTGGCAGCGAAATGGGGCTCAGCCGGCAGCAGCAGAGGTGGACCGACACCATCACGGAAAGCCTCTATGAAAATGCGCCCTCCATCGTTGGGCAGGCTGTGCCGGAGCGGGAGGGTGATTTGGAGCGGATATCGCATGACGGTCCAAGCGAGGTTTGGGGGCTCGGCACTGCGCTGGAAGATGATGGATCCATCACTCCCCGTCACGAAAACGGGACCGTGGATCAGAAAACCATCGCAAAGGGGGAGGTGGACAAATTCATGAGGGAAGAGATCTTTACAAAGGGAATGCAGAAGGGCGCCGCGATGGAGAGACAGAGGCTGAAAAGTTACGCTGCAATGGAGAAGGGGATGGGGAGAGAGAGTTGTTCTGAGAGAGCGCCGGAGAAGGGCAAGATGCGAGAAAGTTATGCAGCGAATACAAGCAGGAAGAGTGGGAGGGGGAAGGAGGAGAGAGAGAGGATGGATTGGCCCCTGCCGCTGGGAACACTAACGTTTGATCGGGGAGTCGTTTAGTACTTTGTGACTCTTGGGATATGCTGGAGCTAGGTTTGGATCCGGGTATGGATATGGGAACATTGTTCGCGGACTTGCTGGCTGCTAGGGTGGTTGGTTTGAAAACGTCTATCAGGGTGCTGGTCAGAGACCTTGGTCGTTGGCGGACAAAGAATTGGAAGAAACAGAGGCGCCAGCTATAGGTGCAAACGGGAGTGGGACGTTTTGAGAGGCCAGAAAGGTACGCTTTCGACCTCGTATACTGTGCGTCATTTAGCTTGGGACGTTTAGGAGTATATTAGATGAGATGAACCACATCAGAGGCACACATCATTGCTCCAGCAGGCCTCGTGCTTGATCCAAGAAGCAGAGGAAAGGTCGACTACCTATCTCTACAGTCCAAATTCAAAGGAAGGAGAAGACAAAGCAGGAAGGCTGATGCAAAATTCCGAGCAAAATGGTGGAACACAGTCCGTCCGTACTCTGAAGCGGCTGCCGAGGTTGATGGAGCGTTGCGTAAGGTAGAATACTCAGGTACGATGTATGATCAACCAAGCAAGCATTCGCCACACGGAAGCCACTTTTGAGTTTTTCACTCGCCTACCTCCAATACAACCGAGGGATCAAGGCCTCGACTGCTCCAATTAGCGTCACATCTTTCTTCCTTCCTCCGCCCCCAGGACCCCATCGTCATGGCCATTCCAAATCAAGGTCCTAATGCCCATGACGAGCTGCACTATTCGCCTGGAACGTTTGAAACGCTCCTGCAGCACGGAGACGCACATGATAACGGTTGAGGTGTTGTGCCTACGGTGATTGGCCCACGGGGAGGTTGTTTGCGCCAGGTTGGAGGCGGTAGGCTAATTGATAAGGCGAGATAAGGTAGGACATGGGAGTGGGTACGTAGGCAATCAGGCGGTTGATATAAGCAGGATATGTCAATCCCTTCTTATGCTCTTCTCCTCCAGCTACGTGTGGACGAAGAATAAAGGGTTGGATTCTTGAGCAACCAATAACGCGTAGAAGTTGAATTCTCAGGGTCCAGTTTTCGTACGGAGTAATTTAGGTACCTGGCGAGCTGGCTACGTAAATCTCCAAACTAGTTTGACCAAGCTCTCAACAAGAAACGGTAAAGTACCTTTTCCCACAAATCGCCAGCTTTCCAACTCTTTTCATCTCTTCCCTTCTCCCACATTCCTCTCTGTTCACTTCATCCTCGCTCATCACTCGCCTTGTATTGTCTTCACCGAGGTTAGTCACGTTGTGTTAGTTGCCCTCCTCTGTGTTGTTGCCTTGCCTTCCGTCTTCTTCCTACCGAGGTCCTTTGCTCAACACTAATATATCCGTTCTATGCACTGACACGAGAATTTCAAGACTCACAACACTCACACTCACACTCAGACTACAACTCAAACATCAATCACTACGTCCGTTTGCCCAGCGACCCCCAAGCCTACCGTCCGCACCTCGACAGCTATCTTCAATCAGCCATACGTGAACTAACATATCACTTCAGACTTGCTGTACCACTACCACCATTTTCGAAGCACCGCTTTCAACCCCACACTCACAATGTCTCAATCCCAGACTCAGACCATGACCAACGGCGACACCTCGTCCAAGCTCATCGAGGTACGTCCGTCCACCTCTCATTCCACTCCGAGCCACCCCATAATACTCATCCCACTGCTCCTCCTCCCTCTTACACTTCGCACCTAGCTCTTCCCCACACAAAGAGCCCCTCTTAACACATCTCACAGCACATCACATCCTACCCCGTTGTTTCCGACGGCATCAAGACCTACAAATCCAACCCCTACGGCGCCAAATCCCTTGACTTGACCCAGCACACTTACGAAACCCTCGTCTCGCCCTTCATCCCCTACGCCAAGGGCCCCTACGGCTATGTGGCCCCTTACGTCGCCAAAGCCGACACCCTAGCCTCTGACTCCCTAACCAAAGTCGACGAGACCTTCCCCATCATCACCAAAGATACCGAGGCCATCAAAGCCAACGTCATGGACCTAGCATTCTTCCCCTTCCGCCTTGCCAACGACGGCAAGAACTACGTCCTCGACACCTACGGGCAGGAATACAAGAAATGCGGTGGTGACGGCTACGTTTCTGGTGGTAAGGCCCTTCTTACGACCGGCATGGTCGTCACCTCCGACACCTTGGCCTGGCTATCCAGCTTCCTGAGCCAGAAGAAGGCCGAGGGCGAGGACTTTGCGAGCGCAAAGTACAACCAGGGGAGGGGCTACGCGCAGGAGGCGAGCAAATACGCGAACGAGAAGAGCAGCGAGGCGATGAAGTTTGCGAACCAGAAGGCCGAGCAGGCGAGGAATTTGGCGTATGAGAAGGCGGACGAGGGGAAGGATAAGACGAAACAGATGAAGAAGAGCGCGGAGGAGAAGACCAAGCAGTAGGGGGGTTCTCCTTACGGGTGGGTCCCAGTGTTCGGGACGATTGGTGTCCGTTGCTTGGGTTCGGGAGAGGAAGGGAGGGGTTCTGGGCTGGACAGGTCGGCGGTGTTGATGGATACTGATACTGGGACTGATACCGGATGATACCTTAGACTGCCTGCAGTGTGTCTAGCTGCTGCTTTCTTCCGATGAAACCTCGAGTCTTCTTCTTCTTCCCTTCAGGCGGAGCGCGGGGCGATGGTAAGGCGATGATTCACACAGTACACAGACGGTGCTGGATTTTTCGAGATCAAGACGCCATGTTGAGATGATAGACCTGCAATGCGAACGATTCCTCACCACCTGCTCCTTCCCACATCTATGTATTCCCTGCTGAGAGAAAAGTCCCCTAGTGCCAGCAGCGCGATCGATATTGTGTCGCCTGCATAGATAGACTTCCCCTCATCTTGCACCCGCCGGCGCCGCTCGGAACGGGCAGAAGAAAAATGAAAGGAGAAAAGCAAGATATCCAAGCACTGCCGCTCGCTCAGTCGTCACCGCACTTCCCCTCCGCCCGTGTGGAAAACTGCAAGTAGCCATACATACCTGCCAGCTCTCTAGATATATGCAGATAGATAAATATCTCCAACCTCATTCGAATATATTCCCAAGTCGTGAAAGGGTAGCAAAAAGGCATGGAAAGAATCGTGAAGCGCAAAATTAAAAAGATGATCATGTAGAGGCTCGAACTCTAGACCTTGTCCGGGTACAATGCGGAATTGTTAAGGACACGTGATAACCAACTACACCACACGACCTTATTGAGCATCAAATGTTTATCGATTCAATTATTTGTATGTAACATTCAGCAACAAGTAAGCAAAACTCCGTGCATTCAAACTCCTTTCCTGAAAACCATATCACTGCGCGGCCCAACCCCGCACAGTATCTTAACCAGCGTTGCATTTCAACTCGATTCGCTTCGTCTACATGAAATACTCCAAACCCCCATCTCCCCACTCCCACCCTATCTATCCAACCACCCTACCCCAGCCTACCAACCACGCCCGTCAGATGAGGCCAGCATGGGATCAGACTGTACGTGGTGCGGGTTACGAACCTTCTAATCCCTTTTAGGAGAGCCAATGATCCCCCCCCGGAAGTCGACGCGTTCATATTGGTATGTACGCGTCCAACGAAATGTTTTTATCCCCTTACTATACGGATTATAGAAAGAGATGGACTTGGTGTTATAGGCTGTATAAATTCCTGTTGCTTGTTATTATGTCTTCGAACCTCAATCGTTGAACGCCTTATCCTGTACAGTTTTGCGCATAGTGAGACACTGAGTTCGTACTCATAATCGGTGCTACATGTCAAGACCTTTTAATCCCACGGTTGCAATTGCGAGCTGAGTTCTAGAGAGCGGCCTTGGTGAAAACTGCGCTTATGCTACCCGTGTTTCGTGCGCGCTGAGAGCCATATAAAGACAAAGCTCCATTTAAGTAATACGCGGATTGCTATATCTACTTGCGACATCAGCGCTGATATAGGTAATACTGTTTCTCATGAAGGCGCAATGCGCAACTAGTCGCGTGGCGCATATAGACATCCTGGATGACACAACCCAAGGAATCTAAGATTGGCCCTTTCTTATTATATATAAGACCTCCCTGTGTATAGGGTTAGTAAGTCAAGGTGGTGAGCGAATTGCTTTCTTTGGGATCAGTAATTACAAGAACAACGCTCAGACTCGTCTCCTCAATTTCTCTCCTTCTTTTGCCTTCTGATCGAAAATTAATGAAGAGACCGGGCACCCGTGGACTTTTGCCTGATTGTTTCCGTTAAATCCTAAACGATCTCTAGTCTGTTATCCAACATGAAGACTGCCGCATTCGTCGCACTCCTCCCTACACTCGCCTTCGCCTCTCTCTTCGCGCAGGATACCAACTCTGGACCTATAACTCTCAGCGCTCTCGGATCTGGCTCCCCAGTCCAGAATCTTACCGCTATAGGGTATAGCACCTCTAACCAGAATGAGATCACTGCCTCCCACGGCCATTTCTATATTGGCAAGCCCACTGCTAGCATTCCTTGTCCAACGAGACTATGCAAGTTACCCACAAACATAACCGCCATCGTGGTTATTAACACTCGCGCGCACATGGTACCTTCCCATCCTCCTCTCATCCGATATTGCTGCAATTCAGGAGACCATCCACCTTTTGCTCAGACCAAACTCACGTATACTTCCCTTACAGGCCTCCCGAGGCGCCGACCAGCGTATCTTCGTCAACAGGACCGACAGCGCTCTCAGCTACGAAATAGTCCACTCGAGCAGCACCGAGACAAAATCCAATATCCTCAAGGGCTTTATATACAAACCCAATGGCCCCGGCGAAACAGTGGGCTCACTGTCCTTCAACACCAGTAAACCTGCTTTCAAGGACTTCTGGGCCTGTCAGCTGCCGGGGCAGCCCGAGGTCTCCCAGATCTTTCTTTCGGATACGCCACAGAAGCTTGGTAACAGCCGCGCGTGCACACAGATTGAAGTCGCTACCGCACCCTATAAACATAGAGGTCGCAAGTTCGCCGCATGGCTTTATTAGGATTTGTCAGTGGAGTGGTAGTGATGGATTGCGAAGAGAGATCGGTTGCAACAATAGGTGGTTGCTGTTTTCACAAAGGAGCCTAGTCAGTATCGAAGAGTGTCTTTCGCTGCGGTAGCAAGGAACCATCGCAATGTACAGACTACAGGCCTGCTCAGAGAAGGTTTAGGCAGTGAGAGCTCCAGAACGCTTCGCAAGGGTTTAGAGGACATGAAATGGAAGCAGAAGTTTCTGTAATGTTGTCGCAGTGCACCCCACCATTGGCGTACATAGAATTGCATGTGTCTGCGTTATCGGTCCAGATCCCACTGCAGTGTGTCCAGGCTTCACTCATGATGTTATATTATACTTCAACGATAGCTATACTGCGAGCGCTTGATAGGGCCGGAGCCAGATCATGTTCAGGTACATAAAGACGGAATCGCTCACAAGACTGTATTACAAAGCCGAAGGTCGATTGTGTTGTCTTGACCGTAAAGCCTCGTCTGGACGTCCATACCACATTGTCGAAGTCCATGCTCACACACGAAGTTGTCCTGGCCAAGCTAGAAGTCTAGACGTTGCCGCAACAACGTATAACAACACTCTCCTCTTATGCAGGGCCCTGCATGATTAAATTTGCAATATTGCACGTCACAAGTCCATTCGTCACACTTGAACTAACGCCAGAAATGGCGACTTTAGTGTTGACAGTGGAAGTTGGTTTCGAAGAACACCATGACTTGTCAGTCCCCAGGGCTTTCTACACAAAACAATATCAGCACGATGCGCAGGACGACGCCGAGCGCGAATACTTACTAAGACTACATTGGTGAATGTTAGAGGACCGAAATCCCAGGCCTCGCCGTACAATTCGATTGCGAAGAGGGCCCAGTAAAAGTCTTTGCCACCTGAATCAAACTTCAGTGAATATCACTACGGGATTCATTGTGGAGTGCTTACCAAGAAGAGGGAAGGTGCTCTGGACCTGATTTCCAGTCGTCGTGTCCACCAACGTGCTGATCCAGGAGGGACCATTATAGGTATTATTAAAAGCCACAGTATCCCCTCCAGTAACATTGAAAGTATTACCCCAGGGTTCGCCTGCACATTCCATTCAGCATCTCTGTCTTCAAAAAAAAAAGAAACAAGAACACACTGTAATTGGTGCTATACCACCCGGGAGCCATATGCCAGTTCCCAAACCTCCCGTCCAGAACGTCCTGATAGACGCCGGTGTTGTCGGTCGGTTGCAGACCAGGCCAGAGGTAGTATGTGCCTGCGTGGGGGAGATTGGGGATCAACATGTCGCCTGAGAATTGGGTGAAGCCGCGCGAGCTGGAGGGGAGTTGGTAGTTGACCGTGTGCCATTCTACTGCGAGTGAAGGCGTGGCGAAGAGAGCGAGGAAAGTTGACAGAGGGAGGAGGTGCGCCATTGTTGGGGTGGGTATCCTGGATGGTTTTGGAGACTGGATTCAGATGTTTTCTTGGGGGGGTGGGGGGTGAATGCAGATGCATTTCCTTGGATTGCTTTATAGTAACCGTAGGGTCCTATGGAGGTCGACATGCTTTCCATAACGGGAGATGTGAAACCCCGTCTTCTGAAAAAAGGCTCCATTTAGTATACCTCAGCCTCGCTGTATGTCGAGGACGGGATCGGCCACTGCGGGATGAAACGTCTGCCGTGTAAAATTTCCGGGAGATCTGGAACGGCATTTGGGGCGTTAAACCTGCTTGAGGAACGCGGTACCAAAGATAGTAGCTGATCTTTACATCTGATCCAAGTTGTTGTGACGGAATTGAGACAAACAAAATTGAAGTTGAATACCACTTTGATGCCGTCGACACTGATGCTGCGGGATCAGTTTATACTCTACCCCACGGGTGACGACAAATCCGGCACATCTGAGCCCTCTATACTACTTCGCCCCCCACCAGAATATGGTATTTCTCTTTCCTCTTCTTTGCCTCTTGTACCTACTTGTTAGTAGCTGTAGAGATGTTTGAGCTTCAACACGAGTAATTTAAGAGTATGCGGCTCATTGAGTAGAGGAAATGTATGACATGGATGCCCAATTTGGGGGTGTTGGGGGCAAGTGGCTTAGGTGTGCCGGCTTTTTTTGTCACCCGCGTGTCGACCTACCTGAAGGAAACCTGTATACGTAAGTACTCCGTAAAGATGGTCAGGATCTCCTGCCGCGCCACCCCTGCTTATTCGAGTCCTCGCCCGGAGCGAGCCATGTAAGCGGGGGCCAGGATTTTGTCCCCCTGCTGCAAAGACACCTGCGCGCTATTCTGAAATCGAGGGTGTGCCTGGCGGAGGCTTCTGCTCCAATATACGCAAACATGTCTTTGCAGAAATGTTGGCTATAGGAGATTTCAATTGCTCTATCTACCTAGGAATACAGGCTCATCTATATACTCGGCTGATCAATCTAGGCCCTATAGATAATGAGGCATTTAGTGGAGCTGATATGCCCTGAGCATAGCCCTTGTTGTTCGGCATACAGCCTGGCTGACAGTGATCCAGGATTGCGATACGCTAGACCTGATTTGGCTTAGTGCTGCTGGAGAGACTGCCCCAGCCATTCCCCAACAAGAAATTAATCAACTGTGTTTTTTTCGATAGCCATAAACTTGAGTTAGCTTGCTTATGTCGTTTGACGAATGGAGAAGCAAGTGGCATGATTTGCAAATTGAAATATATATATAAATAAACACGTATTTTAGAGCGTATAGCCGGGGTAGCTCAACTGGTTAGAGCGTGTGGCTCTTAAATAAAAGTCACCTCAAGGTTGCGAGTTCGAGTCTCGCCTTCGGCTCTATTTTTTAATTTTTTTAACTTCCAGATATGATGAGCTGTTCGCCGAGTCGTCTTTTCCCTGAAGTCTAATCGCTATGGTCTTGGGTAAGTGGCTTAGTGAAGGTGCGGTCCAGTTAACATCAAGTAGCGCCCCAAGGCAGGTCACCGCCCCACTAGCGGATGCCCCTCATCGCTTGATAAAATGCTCTCTACTCAACTTTCCGCTTGCTAAAATTTGAGTTCAAGGAAAAGAGGGATCCGCTTTCGACTTTTACGAATTTTTCGATTCCCACGATAAACTAGAGCTGTGTATAGCTTGCGCCCAAAGGGATCAAGACTTGTTTTAGTGTGGCGTATGTGGGATATCCACGCAGCTGATGAAGGCTTTGCAGCATGTCGAAAGACGAAACACCGTGGCGAAAGCTACGAAAAGTCTTGTCGCCGAAGGCTCATAAAGAGAAGAATCGGCCATGCCTTTCCGTTCCCGAGCCAAGTCATACGCCAACAGCATCAAGCTCGAGCGTCGTCTCGATGTCTTCTCAATTGGAAGGCAACGCCGCTTTGCAGCATATATACGAACGAGAAGCTCGTAGAGAAGAGTGCTCACTTTGGGCTCTTGCCTTTGAAAGTTTGCAAAAAGCGAATCCGGACTTGATTGAGAAATTCAAATACTGCGTGGGCATCAGCAGTACCGAAATGAACGATAAGCACTTCGGCCATCTTAGGATAGATGGAGTTGCACGGGAGGCTCTCAAAGCACTCGAAGATGCCAATGATACAAAGAAAGAGTCAAGCAAAACGTCTGCCAAAATACGAAAACACTTTGAGCAGGCTGTCAAGGTTATCTTTGCAAGCAAGGACTTCATAGCATCAGCAGTTTCGGCAAATCCCTATGCTGCATTGGCATGGACCGGAGACAGCTTATTGCTTCCGGTAAGTTATTTTCAAAGACCGTTACATATCACTAATGATCAGATAGCTTCTCCTCAACCCAACCCAGGAGAACGAGGCGGCTATGAAGGGTCTGGATCATATTGCAAATCTCATGATAGTCTACAGGTGGCAGGAGAAGATCTACCGGCCCGAGCCAGACTTCGAAGAGGAGGCGATATGTCTCTACACAGCCATTCTGGAATATGAAGCCGTGTTGCTTGTTCATTATGCACCGCAATCCTCCGAAACGATGGGCGAAGAACGTATTCCAGTCTGGTGACTGGTCAAGCCGTATAACATCCATCCAGCAGAGCGATACCAATTGCAGAGATGTAACTAATGCTATCGCTGCTAACAGAGCAAGTCATTGGCGAGGTGAGGAACGAGAGTGGCAGGAAAAGCTTCTTCAACAGCTTTGTCAAGATGGAGATGAAGAAAGACGAAATATCAGAACGCTGTATTCGAACTATGAGGCAGGGAAGAATGTCAATCTAGAACGAATCCAGGGAACTTGCGAATGGTTTCTAAACCATACCCGCTTTCTTACCTGGCGCGAGTCGCAGAGCTCGAGTCTACTCTGGCTATCTGCAGATCCGGGCTGTGGAAAGTCTGTTCTATCAAAGTATCTCGTAGACAGAAAAGGGGAGGTCTTGACTGTCAACAGGGAGCCGCCAATTCTATGTTACTTTTTCTTCAAAGATGGAGACGTGGATCGTATGGATGGAACTAAGGCTCTATGCGCTTTCCTCCACCAGCTTATCATGCAACAACCTCATCTCTATCGACACGCCAAGGAAGACTTCTGAAATAAGAACGAGAAGTTTCTAACAGACTTCGATGCCTTGTGGAACATATTCTTAAAGGCTGCTGCAGATCCTTCTAGCCGTGAGATCATCTGTGTTCTTGACGCGCTCGATGAGTGCCAAGAACGTTCAAGAAAGGCCTTGGCTGATAAGCTATTTCATTTATATGGCCCTCGGCGCTCGGCACGAACCTGGAAGCCGATTCTCAAGTTCCTTGTGACCAGTCGTCCTGACTTCAATATCATACGAAACTTCCAGGATTTGACCAACGCTCGTTCGGAAGTTCGGCTGCGTGGCGAAGAAGAGTCTGAGCAGGTCAGTCGCGAGATTGATCTTGTGATTGGCCATAAAGTCGAAGATCTTGGATCAAAGATGGACCTGAGTGAGTCTGATAAGTCGAGCCTTCGGGAAAACCTGTCCCGTACGCCCCATCGAACGTATCTCTGGTTGTATCTTACGCTTGATTTCATTGGCAAAAAGCTTGAGTTTACCAAAGACGAGATTGCTGTCATAGCGAAAACTATTCCTCAAGATGTTGACGATGCATATACGGAGATTCTCAACAAAAGTCCTGATCGGAAAAGGGCTAGGAGGCTTCTTCATATCGTCCTTGCTGCTACCAGGCCGCTGACATTGCAAGAGGTGAACGTGGCCATGGTCATGGAAGAACGTTACCAATTTTACGAAGATCTTGCCGTTTGGAGGCCAGATATGTCAGAAGACAAGATTAAAAACATGTGTGGGCTCTTTCTCAGTGTGGTAGATTCGAAAGTCTACCTGATCCATCAAACTGCAAGGGAGTTTCTGGTGTGCGAAGAAGGTACCGACGCATTTCAGGCTTCATTTTCGGCATATTGGAAAAAGTCATTCCATGTTGCACAGTCGAACCTTCTTCTGGCTAAGGTCTGCATCTGGTACATCCAACTTCGGGATCGAGAAGACAAATTGAAACTACGTGATAGAACCATCGAGAATGAACTTGGTCGATATAGGACATATGATGGAGACACCGCAGTTCATCGATACATGAAAGAACATATCTTCATATCTTATGCGGCCAAGCATTGGGCAGAACACTTTACTCAGGCTCAATATTTACCAGAACCTGCGCTGGTAGAAACAGTAGCACACAGAACTTTAGATATGCTTTCTCTATCTTTCAAATTTTGGTTTAGTATATGGGAAGTAGGAGGACGGGTTCTTACATCTGATTCCTGCATTTTAGATGTTTCAATCGCGTCATACTTTGGCCATGACGCCGTACTTAGGGTACTTCTAGAGAGAAAGGACAAGCAAGCGGACTCGCGAGACAAACACGGAAGGACGCCGCTATCGTATGCGGCAGAGATGGGGAATATAACAACAGTTCTACTCTTAATAGAGCGGAAAGACGTTCAAGCAGACTCGCCAGACCAACGCAGGCGGACACCGTTATCGTATGCGGTAGGGAATGGGTACAAGGCGATAGCCAAGCTCCTATTAGAGCGTGCAGACGTTCAAGCAGACTCGCCAGACTATATAGGGCGGACACCGCTATGGTATGCGGTATATGGAGGGCACGAAGCAATCGTCAAGCTTCTATTAGAGCGTAAAGACGTCCAAGCAGGTTCGCTAGACTACAGCAGGCAGACACCGCTATGGTATGCGGCATATGGAGGGCACGAAGCGATCGTCCAGCTTCTGTTAGAGCGTGAAGACGTTCAAGCAGACTCGCCAGACTATGTAGGGCGGACACTGCTATGGTATGCGGAATCAAGAGGGCACGAAGCGACAGTCAAGATTCTATTAGGGCGTGGAGACGTTCATAGCGAGATGACGTTCAAGGTAAAACATGGCCGAACAATGAGGGGAGAAGACCGGCAAGTAGTGGACGACGCAGTGCAAGAGAAGCATATCTGAAGTGGACGAAAGCTGCAAAGCATGAAGGACGAGCATGAGCTCATAGTGGTCAAGTTTCTGGATGGGTACTTGGCACTCTGGTCGAGGTGGTAAGGAGCAAGGCCATGATGACAATGATATGTGATGAATCAATCGCCGTGCACGCTGGCGTTTATGGCTTCGAACTCGTGAGCAGGCTCCAAGTCAATGACATTGAAGGCGGTTATAACAAGATTCTTCATTCAGATTAATCCGTATGCAAGACAGGCCCTACATCTCAAATTTACACATGTTTCTTTCGCTCAAGTGAGTCCGTATCGCTTTCACTTCCCGCCTCAGACCATACAATTAAAGTCGGGCTCGTGTATTCGCGTCCATGACTAGACTCAACGCTGCTTTCACTCTCGGAAGGTTGGAATGTGTGTTCAAACCCCTGAGGAAATGAATGACGTGCTTCAGTTGTTCCTTATGCATTTATAAACTCCGCCACGACCCATACCTGCTCGTTCTTTTTGGCAAGGTCAAGCGCAGTGTGACCGTCGCAGTCGCGAACGTTGGTATCTGTGAACATTTAACCCAGGAGAAGCTTTGCGACGAATTTTCCGTGGCCGTTCTTTGCCGCATAATGGAGGGTAGTATTGCCGGACTTGTCTCGCGTATTGATGTGTTTTTTGAGGGCTCAATTGGCCGCTCTCGCTTTCTCGATTTCCTTGGATCCATATACAGCCTTGGGTTGGGAAAGGAAATCGACTAAGCTGCAGAGACCATCAGCGAAACCAGCCTCAGCTGCCCAGTGCAGTGGCAGCTTTCCCTTGCAATCCCTCTCAAGAACAATATCATGTGATGTTAGCCGAATCAGAGCCTCCACAATTATGGAGTCACATGCTTTGACCGCAAGGTGAAGTGGTGTGGCACCGTCTTCGTCCCTCGCCTTGGGATTTGCATAGCCGAGCGCAAGAAGTAGCTCAATCGACTGCACCAGCTCGAAGCCCTTCTTTGTGTGACAAAGACGAGCCAGTAATTCGAAAGGGTTTTCTTCCTTCTCTTGCCGGCTTCCCCTATCTGGTCCTCGCCAACATACGTCATGGAGTGGGGTCTTCTTCCATTTGTCTTGAGCAGCCACGTTCGCTCATTTCTCAATGAGAAGTTTGATTACACCGCTTCTAGCAGCTGTTGCTGCGCTATGGAGAGCTGTAGCTCCTTCTCTCAATGATTTTGCGTTAATGTCAGCGCCTCTCCTGATTAGCTCTTGTGCGATTTTTGTTGAACCTAAATTGCCACAGGCAGATTCTAGCACAGTCTTCCCAGTCGGAGTATAACAATTTGGGCTCGCCCCAGCCCTTAAAAGCACCATAGCCGCTTCCTTTTTGCTAAAGAAATCGCCTAATATGCCCAGTGGCGTAGTGGTCACTTCGAATCCTAATTGATGGGACTGAAAAGTAGCGTTAATATCAGCACCGTAACGGATAAGCATTTCGAAGACTTCGGTGTGACAAAAATACTCGGCCGCCGCGTGTAATGCTTGTTTCCCGTAGTTCATTCTCAAATTGGCTTTGGCGCCATTTGATAGTAAAAGCTCAAGGCATAAAAGGTCATCCTCAAAAACGGATTTGTAGAATGGTCGTTGAAGCAGCGCGGCAATGCAACTTCCATACGGACCTTCCCTCAAGTTCGGGTCAGCAGCCTCATTCAGCAACATACTGACAATCTCGCTCGAGCAGTAACGGGACGCCGCTTCAAATGGAGAGCCATAGATGCCTCCACCAAGATCGAGGTTTGGTGAAGCATTAAGCAGAAGTTCAAGCGAGGGAAGGCAATCACCATACACAAGTGCCAAAGTAAGAGCAGATGTTCCATCTCTGTCAACACTATCGGCGTCCACTGTCTTCGCAAGTAGGATTCGAACGACATCTTGACTCGCAGCGAACCGAGCAGCATAGTGGAAAGGTAACCTGAGCTTTTCGTCGGCTGCATTTGCATCCGCCCCAGATTTGAGCAAGAGGTCGAGTTGGGCTTTTGGGTAGGTTGGGTGCTCCATGACAGTGCCGATCTTCCTTTTCTGTCGACAGCGTTCGGATTGGCTCCCGCCTGTAGCAGATGCCATACACACTCCACGTATGTCAGCTTAGCTTCTCCGTTGGACACTTGGTGCGAGTTTTTCGTAGCTGCTATGAGCGGAGATCGATCTAAGTCATCACTCTTTACCTCAGCTTCTTTTTGCAGTAAGACCTCGACTATGTCGGCATGACCTGCTGCCGCTGCCCAGAAAAAGGCTGGGCCCGACGGGAACCCTCTCAACCTGGACGCATCAGGATGGGTAACGGCGATGTCGGCCCCTATTCCTAATCTCAAAGATTTTCGTATGACGTGGGAATACCCCATTCCATGCGGCCCATATAAGTATCTCGTGTCCGGCTCCGCATTTTTCGTTGATATCGTCGAAAACCACCATTCCAAGATACACAAGTATGAGTGCATTCTCATTACACCTGGCACGCAGAAGCTGACCCAACACCGATTCGCTGTGGTCCCTTTGAGGCAATGAAGCTTCGATAAGGGTTGGTGTAGCCAGGAAATGATCAGGCCCAAGGATGATTGCGAAGTTCTTGCGTCGCCAGCTAGGCATATAGTGACTGAGCATATGGCGAGTTTGCAGGCCTTTGACTGAAAGCGCTGAGGAATGTCCTTAGTATATGAGTCACCAATCCATGATTATTGTGAGACCAACCTCGTAGATATGGCAAGCCAAAGGAAGACCAGACCATGGTCTAAAAAGTCAAGGAAGAACTTTCGCGAAAAGCGTTGCCTTCTGCCATAGAAGACTAGCAACGAGATCCATATACTGAAGGGATTAGCAGAGCTATGTAGATGGCCGTACCAACAGGCGCTCGTTTCACTGACTCGACGGGAGAAATGGGGCACAGTGTACAGCAAGACGAAAGAGAGGGCATAGTAGCACGGTAGACTGAAGAAAAGCTCAGTGACAGTGCCAACCACCAGCTGGCGCATGATCTTCTACAACGCCTAAAGGATTAGGCACTCTCGAGAAGGTTCTGCCGTCTGCGATCTTGCTCTCAAAGCCATATTTGGTATGTATCTGACCAGTCTGGCCAACACGGCCTCCTCTCTATTTTGTATGGAAAGCTCTAGGACCAGCTTGAAGCTCTCGGATCGTGTGTCAACCTTCGAGTCGTTCTCCAGGACTCAGATGATGCTAGTGAGGTCTGCAGTCGCGACTGCATGTTGGAAAATAATATCATAATTCATCATGTCATTTGAGAGTTGACTGGTTCAGGATTCTGTTGATCCCTTGTTCGCACATCTGCCGTCTCACTATTCCCAATCATTGTTGCGTTGTATAAGTGAGCACAGTCATGTACCAGTCCCATTTCAGCTCTGTCAGACCGCCATTTCTTAGGCTTACTTTGCTGTCCTATACCTTACATATATAGAGGATAGCGACGGACTACAGTCACCAACAAATGCACTTGAACCAGAACTTGCGTTTCCGTGTCGTCTAAAAGGAATTATGGGCGACCATTGGGGAATGGTCAGTGCGCTCGTTGCGGCTGCAACATTTCTACCATTGCTTTTTTCCCAACCGTGTCAGAAACAAGTCGCAAAGTTACTTCGGTATCTTGGCAGCAAAGCGTTTCCTGCCAGAGCTCGTTGTGAGGCCCTCACCTGGAATGCGGTGTGCGATGGGCCGTTGCATGTCTGTCGGCCAATCTACTGTTCTCACTGGATTCCAGGCCATTGTCGCCAAAAGGAGTGCTGGAGATTCGTCACGGATTCATTATTCACCGAGACGATAAAGCGTCAAAACCACTGCGAGTACGTCGAGAAGCCTGAAGCATTGGATCTTTTTGGAGGCACATATCTATGCATTGATGTCCGGGTATTGATGGCTCTGGTGTTATGTTCGGTGAATATATGTAGGTCGATTTCTTGAAGAGAAGGGGCAGCTTCTTATGATGACGATTTTTCTCTGAGCTTCAGGCTCGTCGGGCCCCATAAGGATCTGCTTCTAGCCCATGTCCACGGAAAGTTCAAGCAGGAAAGTGTGCAATACACTAAAGTTGAGCTTACGGCGTTGATGAACGGATACCCGCCATGGTATCGAGAGCGTATTGTTTGTGCTCATGGTCCGTCAACGCCGTTTCCAATCCGTAATGATGCAGACATCACTCGCGGAGGTTGGGTCGTTGCTGTTGGCCTTGCGGACAGTGCCACGAGGACGCCTATGGCGCTTTACACTGTTCCAAACTTGGCCGACAAACAGACAGATGGATCGTATTTGGCACGAACCAAGGGATCGCATCTACGCATAGCGGTACAGCGAGTCTACCGACAGACGCGGACATCCAGACTCTCCGACCAATTCTTGCTCCTGTCCTGCAGGCAGCCTTTGATGGATACTACCAGATCATCCAATATCTCAAACTCGGAGGCATGAGATTTGTACTGCCTCAATCTCTGGGAGACAACTGGTCACGGAAGCTTTATTTGAGAGACTGTGTCAGATATGAAACATGAAAGAAGTGAGAACCAATTACGCAGCAGAATTACTGGCCCTCTCGCCTCCAATTGTATTGCGTACCGCCGACGAAGATGACAAATTCCAGAGCTGCGGCATTAATGAGATATAATGGTTGCATACTGCGTCCAGCAAACAAGGCTGACCAAGCATCAAAGGGCCCTGAGCTGCCCCGCAACACAATAGATTCAACCACGGTAGGAACTCGACCCATTCGAGCCATATGTAGGAATATAGAGCATCCGCGAACTGAAGTCAACACTGACCGGACCGCTGGCCGATTTAGGTGCCCTCGGTGCCGCCGCCTTGCTCCCCCTCATTTGGTCAATGTGCTCAACCAACCAAAGTTGTCGTGACCTGTGGGCGGGAAGTGCCTTGTACAAGCGTCTGCATTGATTTGCCTTGCCTAAGTACTATGGTCTAATGATATGTGCACTTGGTCGCTTTTAACAACTGAGTGATGTGCAGGATGAAGGTGACGTTTGTCATTGATTGCTGAGGAATTTGTTGCTTTAAGTTCTTGTGCAAAAGGAGATAGGAGAGCTTCCACTTGAACCAAATGCCTGTAAAGTGAGCACACAGATGATCAGACCCTTTACAACATACTCTCTCTTCGCTCCCGCTTTTGACGGGACAATCAGTTGTTGAACTTTATCTTATTCTCCCATTTGTCCCTCTTCCAAGTTGAGGAGACGCTCTTCCATCCGTGGTATCATCGTGCCCAAAAGGGTATCGAGAGTGAGAGAAACGATAGAATGTGAATATGTTGATTTCGTCGTTGATTTCCGAATGAATCATCAAGCGTTACAAGTTGCGATGACATCCACAATTTTACTCCCGAAGTATTTTAGGTAATTCTCTCGCTGCCCTTCGCTTTCGTATTTGTTGCACATGTCTTTCAACCTCCCGTCGACACATGCCAAGGCCGCCTCAACATACCGATTGCCCGCATAAAATCTGAGTGTCTTAGCTTTGTTGCGGAGCATATCTGGCACCAAGCTGGAGTTGTAAAAATCTTTGCCTCTCTTTTCCTCAAACAGCGATCCAATCGGATGCCAAAAACCTATTTTGAAAAGCACTATTCCGAGGCTATAGAGATCGGACACATGTTGCCTGGCGGCAGCCCGCTGGTAGTCCCGGTGCTGATGGGAGTCATCATCGATGCGTGTTGCAGGTCGCTCTGAAAATTCTCTTCGCCCGCTGGGACCGGCGATGTCAAAGCTTATCAAGTACGGTTTCGTTATTTCGTATCGTTGCGAATTGTCCTTGTGAGGCCAGAATAGTATGTTGCGTGCTAGCAGATTGCCGTGGATCCAACCGATTGTATGAATCTCGAACATTGTGTTGACTAAAGCCTTTGCCAAGTCAAACCTTTCTGCGAGATCAGGCAACTCGAGTCGACTTTTGCCTGTCGGTTGCTCAAGTAGGTCATTTAGGGTTACTGGGTTATCCTTGGGAGAGACTTCCTGCGGGAGACGAAACCCGTAGCCCGTCAAGTCGGGATCACTCTTGACATACCCAACGCACTGAAGGACCGAGAGCCCCATTGCTTGCAGGTCGTGGTTAAGCAATCTAGCAAGAATTTCTCTTCGATGACGAAAGACAATTGGATTCATCTCCCGCCAGCCATCGCTGTCATTGTGATACTGCCAGTCCATGACGATGTTGCTGCCGTTGTATTGAACAATTTGTCTTCTCTCGCCACTCCAAGACTCAACCTGTGGGAAATCGATATTTGTCCTTTCAATCACTAAATCTTGCTCAGGATGAAAGGTGGAGTGAGGAGGGGGCGGCTCCCCATTAGCCTTGTTCACGATCTCCATCGCTTGAGCCAAGTGTTCAATGTCCACATGCCCAAGCAATGCGGCAGCCTTCTGCAGCTGGTGCTCGGTATCCCTTGCTAATGCTGTTGAGAAATGTGCTCTTAGACTGCGGCGAAGTGACCCTTGCCGCAGATTGACGGTCATGGTGTCAAGGCAGTCGTTCCCATAACAGAGCGACTTCAGGATTTTACCGAAAACATGTTTTTCAACTACTGACGGGAGGACCAACTTCGAGAGCAACGAACGCTTAATGACATATTCATCTCTTAAACTTTTCAGGACATGAATGACTGGCAATAAAACATCTTCGAAGGGTTTCCAATAGCTCACATCCCTCGAATTTGCGAGCAAAAGGAAGGATTCCACCCAAAGCTCTAGGCGGTATTGTTCTATCTTGAAGCCTAATCGTAATTCTTGTGGCAAAGTCTCAAGTTCTACCACTATTCTGATCAAGCTCGAAGCTTCTCCCACAAGCTGAGAGATGTGCAATCCTGGAGCCTCTGTATTCTGAATTTGACCAAGGTGGTCCACCTCCGATGGCTGCTCTCCCGTCATAAGATTTGGTGTTTCAAGAAGAAAACTTTCTTCCTTTATGGCCAAATTTTCCACATGACTCTGAGGCTGGAGTAGTGATCCAGGTACTGGTGCCCCTTCTGAAGTGCTAGTTCTTTCAGGCGGCCTTGATTTGGCATTCGACTCGGCTTCAAGTTCCTCCAAACCGTCGAGGATGTGAAAGATCTCCTCTAATTCGCAAAATCGATCGTTCATAAGCCGTAAGTCCTCTGCCTTTTCAAGAAGGTCGGGGATCTCGCTAGGACTGAAATTATCAACGTTTACACACAATGAAACACTCTAGTGACTTGGAAATTTCGTTACTTGAAACTGACAGTCTCTGGAGTAGAGAAGCCTTGCCATAAAAGTGGAGCCACTTACTCCTCTAGTGATCGAGACAACGCCAATACAATCTCCGAAAGCAGGGACTTCATGGCCGTCAGGTGTCTTACGGTCTCTATGGCATCACTTGGCACTTTGCTGATACTGATGTACGGATCGTTCTCCAAGCCCACATCTTCAGCCCAAAAATTCTGCTTGAGAAGAATGTCGTCCAACACTTGCGCCACGCTCTCGTCCTCGAGATGTTCGCTTTCTACTAGAATATTCTTCACTCGGCCTCGCACATGTTCAAAGTTGCTCTTCAAGGACATGATGAAGGAATCAAGTTCCAACCCAATGACGCTGTGAAAGACGTAAGTATCAACGTTCGAGAGGCTGAAAAGGACCTCTACGTGCGAGCGAGCTAGACGAGTTAGCGTGTGTAAAATTCTTGCAGTTTCTTGGCATTTTGCTTCTCCATTTACTACCACCTGATTTTGCCTGCGCATTATTGAGATTTCCCCTTATCTATCCTCAACAACCTCGCTGCTGGCCCAAAAAGGTAATTATAAAGCTTAATTTATATTCTAACTAAATAACGATAATATTTAAGTTATAATTTTCCGTAATATCGATATTATTATTAAAGTTAAAATTATCGAGTTTATTCGTTTTTATTAGAAACCGTCCGTTATCGTTAAGAAGTTATATTATTATTTAATTACGATTTTGCAATAAAAATAACGATTATATATATTAATATTTTTAATTTACTTCGATCCTTAAAAAAAGACCGTTTTTGTCGTTCGTATATAATAATATAAAATAACTTTTTTAAATATTTATATATATATTTATATATGAATTAAAACGAGCTTTTTATATTTATATATGAATTAAAACGAGCTTTTTATATTTATATTTATAAAAGAAAAAGAAAACTTTATTATATATCGATTAATAATTTTACGCTATCTAAAAGAATATCATATTAATTAGAAAAAAAGTTAACGAGTTAAATATATATAAAATTATTAATTAAAAATAGTTTAATAAGTTTCGATATTCGATTTTATTATTAAATAATTAATTTTTATTAAATTAAACAAGAAATAATAATATATAATTTTATTAATAAAATTATTCGATATAATATAAAATAAATATTTTATATAACGATATATTAAAAAAAATTTAAATTTTTTTTTTAATTTATTAATAAATTATTTCTTTTTTATAAACATTTTTTAAAGCTTTAAAATATAATTTATTTAAATATATATATAAAATAAATTATAAAAGAAAAAAACATTTTTTTAAAGTTTTTACTTTTATATTCTTTTAATTATAATTTAATCGAATTAACGCTTAATATATTAAAAACTTAAATAAAACGTTATTTTTAAAATTTTTAATTAATTTATTAAATATATTTAATATTTATTTAAAGTTTTTTAAAGACTATATTTTTTAATTTATAATATTTTGAATCATAATTAAATATTATTTAATTTCGATTTTTATAATCGATTTTATTTTTTAATTTTACTTTTAATTTTAATTTATAATAAAATTAAACCGCCGTTCTTTGGTTAATTTAAAAAATATTTTAAAATCGGTTTATTATTATATATAAATAAAAGAAACAAAAAGGGTTATAAAAATTATTAAAAAATTATTAATTAAAAGAAAATATTCGAAATATTAATATATTATAATAATAATAAATATATAATAATAATAAATATATAATAATAATAAATATATAATAGTAATAAATATATAATAATAATAAATATATAATACAATTAAATATATATTATTATTATTTTTAATATTAAAACAATTATTTAAACGCGTTAATATTATTTTAATTATTATTATTTTTAACTATTATATAATTAAGTTTATTAAACGATTTATATAATCTTCTTTCTTATTATATTAATTTTTTATTATAAAAGTTCGAAACTTTTTAATAACAATTAAAATAAAATTTTAATTAATATATCGTATTTATTATATAATATAATTAAAGCTTAAGCTTCTTTTTAAATATGTTTAAACGATAATATTAATTATTATGCGTAATTTAATAAAAATTATATTAATAAAATTATTTATTTATTAAAACTTTAATTTGATTATTATTTTCTTTATTTTAATTTCGTTAATAAATTTATTATTCATTTTATTATATCATTTGTATTCGCTTTTATATTAATAATTTAATTAATAAATCGATTAAAATTATAAAATATTTCAAAAAAGAATATTTACATTAACAAATCCGGAAAAATCCTAAATAGATATTAGCAAGTCGATTTTCTAATCAGCCGTATTTAGTACGATTAGTACGATTAGCAGGATTTTGCTAAGAATTTTTTTGCCAAGCTTTTTTTAGGGCCGGGAACTAAATCGTTATTTTTAAAACGGCTATATCTTTACGGTCAATCAACCGTTTTTTTAAAAAATTAAAATTTTGAAAAATTTGCTAAAAATAGCCTTAGACGAAGTTATATTCCCCGTACAGGTCTAGCGAATAGGCCCTATTTAAACGGGGCCTTAAACAAAAAAAAAAATTTTTTTTTTTGGTAGTGCTGATTGCGTTCTGATTTGGTATATTTTGTGCTGAGAAATTTGGACATAAGCAGATCCGCTGATCCGGATTTTCGCTGCTAAACGCACCAAAATAAGGTTTCCGGATTTGCTGATGTAACATATTTTATTAAAACATTAAGTTTATAATTTAATCATTATTAATATTTTTATTTTAAAATTAGTTTTATATAATTATTCCAAAAGTTATACGAAAGATTATTTAATAATGTACGTCCTGGTGAAACGGGCGCCCCTTCCTGCTTCCAGGCATAGCGTGGCCCTATCGGGTTTGGTGCGGCCCTATCCGGCAAGGTGGCCCTGCATCGCCTCGCCCGCCGCTTTTCTCAAAGCTATAAAGATCCACCGCCCTTCCCACTTCTCCCTCCCTCCTTCATCTCTCTTCCATATTGCCGGCTGTCCCCTCCGTTTTTCTTGCGCCGGTCTGCGCCCCCTCCTTCTGGCCTCGACCGCCCATCGCCGATCCCTGTACCCTGCTCTTGCATGAGGTATTTCGTTCTGGCCTCCTGCAGGGATTCCGTCCCTACACCTCTTACACTCGTCCTCTCCCGACCTACCCATTTCAGTCTGCGGTGTGAGCCAGCTATGCGACCGTGCCCTCTCATTCGCTGCCTCATACCTCCTTGTTGGTGACGTCTCCTGCGTCGGTCTGGTGGGCGGTGATTGGGTATGATTGTCGAACTCAGCTCGGCTGGATTTCAGGCAACAACTGGTGTTGGAACGTGGCAGCGGCTCGATCGCGAGGATGAGCATTCACACCGCCCAGGGATGCTTGAATCGACGATCAAGCTACTGAACTAGGTATCAGGCATCAGCCGTTGCTGACGTGGCGGTAGCTCGATCGCGGGCACATGCATGTGCACTGCCCGGCTATGTCTGGATCGGCGATTGGGGTTCTTGGAGCCGTTCCGTTTTCCTGTGCCGTCCTACCCAGCACTCCTCAGTTGCGCCGGTTGCAGCCACCGGTCTGGACCTTGTGACGGTGATGGTTCCAGCTCTGCAATCGCCTAAGCCATAGTGGATCTGCGCGACAATGCCTCGAGGTGTATGGATCTCGCTCTTTGCTGAGGATCGAGGAGGATCCAGTGCAGCCAACACGTCATGGCAGTCTCAGCTTGCAGGCCTCGGCTGCTGCAATTCACGTCTTATAAGCGATGTGGAGGTCTGCAAGGGGCGCAGTAATAATCCTGCTGCATAGCCGGATACGAGGCTCTAGTGGCTAGATGGTGCGCCGAAGCTGACCCCTGCGGTGCGAGAAGTGGTTGGATATCGGCGATCGGTGGCCTCTGGAGGATGGAGGGGTAGAAGGGGGATTTGGGTGCTGCGAGCACTGCGGCAGATGGCCCCTCAGCCTTTAGGTATATATGACCCGCCTTTCGCCGCCTCAATGGATCTCAGACTTCTCTCGCACACCCCCCAAACAGCGCAGCCAAGCTGTCATACTCTCATTTGCTCTCTGAACCCTGCAATGGCCTTTGTCAATTTGGACCCCATTCATCATTATCAGCTTCCTCCCACTGCAGCTCAGCCTGCTCAGAGGCACTCTGCAAGCCAGCCTCTCAAAGGGCGTTCCGGAGTATGGAATCGCGGTGCTTCCACGGTCAGCAGCGGGCACAACAAGTCTGTGGGGCTTACAGCGAATATCACCACGAGCGCAAACCTCCAAGACTCTAATGCGATTGAATACGTCGATCTGACTACATCCCTGCCAACGGAGACTCCTGATCCATTTCGCGAGCCAGCATTGGATTTTGGAGGTATGGAAAACGCCCAAGGTAATGTTCACTGCTCTCAACATCGATGAATATTCAATGACGATTGTCAGATCCCCCCTCGATCGGGCCCCTTCTCACGGCCGGTGAGGAGGAGAACGACGACCACTTCCCATCCCTCGAAGTACTGCTGGGTCATGCTGGAGAAGCACAGAAGTCACTACCTACTGTATCAATTTTCAACCATAGCAATGGAAAGGCTGACAGCGCCATTGAACATCCCACCCTGATCGACTGCGACAACCCTCCCACTTCCGGAGCAAAAGGAGATGGAGACAAGCGTGGAGAGACCGACGGCTGCAGCAGAGTCCACCCCAACAGCGACGGCTCCACATCTGAAGAGCAGGGTGGGGAGCAGGGTTTCCCCAACACTCCACCAACTTCGGTGCCAGGCTCAGAAGTTGGGTATGTGTCTTACAACCTTCGCTCGCTGATTTCACTGCTAACAGAGACCCGCAACCTAGAACTCCCACCCTTCGCGAAAAGACAAATCAACCTATCTCCGGTCCTCCACCTCCTCTTTCACCACGACCATCCGCTGATACCGTCCTCTCGTCAATATCCGGTACACAGAAAGGATCAAGGGACGGCGCCCTGAGTGATTTCGGCCCTGGTTCCTCCGATGAAGGAAAAGCGAAGGCAGACACAGGTGACGGGCATAACACAGATGGGCACAATGCAGATGGGCACAATGCAGATGGGAATCCACAAGATGGGGACTGGACGGCTACAGGCGCTACGGGCAGTCGGGTTTCCTCTAAACGTACGGCAGGCGATGCAAGTCTGAACGAGGGAGGTGAAGGTATGCCCTTGGCGGAGAAGGTCCGACGTATAGGTCAGTCCGCAGGTCTTATTGATGTATACCACGGCTAATGATCCTTGAAAGACTCTATCGATAAGACAGACGATGCCGACGAGGCCTTGAATGACCTTGAGTTTGCACGGCTCTCATCGCTACCCAAGCCTGTTTTCAGAATGCCGCCTTCTTGGCGAAACTTCCAGCAACGCGAGAAAACAACAAGCTCAAGTCGATCCAGTAGGGCTGGCGAAAGTCAAGGTAAGCCCCCTAATACGTTCCTGACCAGTTTCCAGGCCTTTCCTCTGATATGCTTCAGACGACCCTCTCCTGGTAGAGGATACCGAGGAAAAGACGAGTGAAACTGGTGCTTCCACCAGGGCCACCAGCGTGGAGTCGGAGATTGATAACGTACACCTCCAAAGCTCCCCCCGGAGGGAACAGCCAAAGACACAAGGTTGCTTGAGTCTTACTATCACTGAACCTACCACCTCCCCCTTTGATCGCCTGATCTCTCCCAGTGTCGCACTATCCCGTGATCCAGTTGAGCGAACTATTTGTGGGGGTAATCGCGAAACAACACCGACTGTCTATGCCCTAAGCGTCACCGCCGCCACCCCACCTTCCTCCGAGCAGTCTCAGGACCAAGGAGGTTCAGTACTGGACAAAGAGGACTGGGAGATCGTAAAGATCCTTGGCAAAAGACGGATAGGAAAGTCCAATGAATACAAAGTGCGTTGGAAGAGTACATGGCTGCACCGGAGCGAATTAGGAAACGCACAGCAACTGCTACGGGACTTTGAGGCAAAAGGCCGGGCGCAGCAGGGACGCAAGCAGGCCAGACGGTTTCGCCCGGTGAAGGGTCAGTGATCGTTAGCTACGTTGCTCGCAGAATAAAATGTGCATGTTAATTACAAATCAACGTAGGCTGGGGTAGATGCTGAAACACCAAATGTCTTTTCACAACCAATGTTCTTTTATCTACTTTCTCCGTTACCGGACAATGAATCTAACTGAACTAACCTAAAACTTCAATCGTCAGGGCATTACTCAGTACCTGCTACCTGATTGATTTGCTCCACGTTAATGTATACTGTCGTTTTATTGTTTGAACTTATTGACCACGTGACCAACCTTCGCTACCGGGTGTCCTGAAGAGGAATGTAAACGATGGTGTTGCAACCCTAGGGCGGTCCTTTAGTACTGAAGG
>JAABUQ010000566.1_pt1 | contig 86716 bp, 78 predicted proteins | sample 5560001 | NCBI WGS metagenome assembly JAABUQ01 (sample SAMN10711888, study PRJNA513371) | rock metagenome | isolation source: Antarctica rocks | place: Antarctica: Victoria Land, Finger Mt nord | collected 2015-12-18 | reverse complement strand
ATCGGTGAGAAAATACGTCAAATTTGGTGGCAGGGAGGCACAAAATCAGGTATTCTCCATGGTCTTCTCTATGTTGTTTATTTGGTTTGTTTACGGGGTCGGCGGATTACCCGATTAGGCTTAGTGCAAGGGGGTGGTGTGCGAGCAAAGTGGAGGTGGTGTGCGAGAGCAGTAGGGTGGTGTGCGGCTAGTGGTTACCTAAGAGTATGGACTACGCTGCTTCCTCATTGGCATGATAGAGAGCATACATGTATCTGTAGCTTGATCAAGCGATCAATTGTCGAGGCTGTTAATCTAAGATTTTGGCGATATGACTTCTGCTTGAGTTGGCTGCAGCTCCAACACGTTTGAAGCGAACAACTTGCTCACACATACTTCTGCTTTAACCATCGTAAGAGCCTACAAGACGCCATTCTGGGCATCATGACGCTACCCCATGAACACTGTGCAAACAGTCACATTGTCCTGGCAGAGCAATTGTTCAGCTTCGAGAAGTATTTCATTGAGCCATGCACTTCATTGGCATCCTGTCACATGCCTAGCTCGCACTTCTCCCCCTACACCTCCTTCTCAATCACGACTCCGCCTCCGTCTGGAAAGCCTGCGGAAAGCGCCCCACATTCCGCTCAATTGGTCCACGGTTTCTCAAGAACTGCACATACGCCCCATCGATCAACAGCTCGCCCGCAGCGCGCTTCTCCTGGTACTCATCCCGACGCAGAGGGGTGAAACCCCAGTTCTTGCTGACGATGATCTTTTGGCGGCCCGGGAATTTGTACTGGGAACGGCGGAGGGCTTCGATGGCTGTTGCGCGGTCTTGGGCGTGAGAAGTGTGTCAGCATATTTTCCCCAGGAGAAACATTCAGGGTCGAGGATACGGGGAGGGGAGGTGTGTGAAGATAACGAGGAAGGGGTCAAATGGAGGGAGCTTACGGTTGTCACGGGTGCGAACAGAGAGCAGGATCTGGCCAATATTGACGCGGGCAACAGTGCCGTTAGGCTTGCCCCACGCACCACGCATGCCGGTCTGCAGCCTATCGGCGCCGGCGCAGGACAACATCTTGTTGATGCGGACGACATGGTAAGGGTGGGCGCGGACGCGGAGGTGGAAGCTTTCTTTGCCAGCGACTTTGACTAGATACCTATTCCACATGCCAAACATCAGTATTTGACCCTTCTTTTCATATTCTCCGCCTGATTTGCGAGGATCTATTGGATATTGGTGGACGTATGGTGGAGACGAGGGAAAGAAGGGCGACGTACTTGTTGGCACAGATACGGGCGGCTTCAAGTGCTTCGGAGGAGAGTTGCTCGTATTCGTTGGAGACCATGTGGATGCAGAGAGGAAATTCATCGACGTTGGCGCGCTTGCGGCCGAGGTCGAAGATGCGGATTTTGGGGTCGGGAACACCGCGGTTGAAGCGGGATTTGGGGTAAGGCTGTTGCGATATTCTCGTCAGTATGTGTCCAGGCTTTCAAAGGTTGAATAAGGGCTATAGAGCTCAGGGCTTGAGAAGGAGGATAAAGCCGGAGGCTGGATTTCGTGCTGCAATATAGTCCAAGGGAGAATACCGACCTTGTTCTTGCAGTAGCGGTAGCATCTCGCTGGACGGCGTGCCATCTTTTATGATTTCTCTGGTGGTGATACTCCTCCTTTGAAGGTTGAAAAGATATTTGAAGCCCGGGTATCGCACGCTGCGGTCATATTCTGATTTCCAAGCAGAGAAACGCCACTAGCACTAGCGCCGGGTATGCCCTAGCCCTCTGATATTCCGCTTTTGGGTCGATACGTGAAATATTTGGATGGGAACCTTAGCCCTCGTGGATGCTTTACTGTAGAACGAAAGAAGTGTAAGTCTACAGTGGATAGTTGGCAGAACATGTCTTTGTTAGAGCTGCTTCCTAGAGAAGCGTCCAGTGGCCAGGATCCTCACCATTGGCATAGCACTTGGAAAAGCCTCAGAGAACCATCAACCGCAATCTCTCATGAAGTATGATGTTGTAATTGATAGATGCTAGCCTTGACATTCGAAAACACGTTCTACTGCGTCTGGCCACTCAAGATATCCGAATCACCAGCATCCAAGACTGCCATTGTCGAGCATCTGTATAGCTTTCCGCACGCCGTTCCGAGCTCAATCTACGTCAACAATCAGTATATGTGTTGTCCCTCCAAAGCCTTGTGTAGGACTTCTTCGCAGGGTTGCCCTCAAGATCGAAGTCTGGTCGTTGAGCGGGAGGTGGGGAAACCTCAAGAAGGTAGGGGAGTGGCTTACGTTGTTGCCAGCGAAGTGGTGAACATTCGTTTTCGATAGCATAGAATAGTCTGTAACTTGTCAACGTGTCTCAGGCAAACTGCCGAATTAGGAGGCTTACATTCGAGCTCGCTCTTGCGTAGGGGTGGGGTATTGCCAGCGATGATGACAAGCTTTGCTTTGCCTGAACGGAGGGTCTTGAGAGTGGATTTGTAGCCCAGGGTGACTGCATTACAACATAAGTCAGCGGGCTCTTTTCTACCTTTGCCCAGCTCTTTGGGTTGCGGAGCTGAGAGAACTTACCTTTGCCAGACTTCATGACGAGCGCCAAACGTGAGTTGATGCTGTCCGCCGTCTTCTTAGACTTCTTTGCTGGTGCCATCGTTGAGCTTTCGATAATCAAGTGGTCACCGATAAGATTCGACACTGAGGCGCTCTGGGTTGAAAGTTGTCAATGTATTTAGGATTCAGAGATTAAGGTTTGTGTGCAGTAGGCGACCCGCGGATCGGCCGGCAGAACCCCTGCGGCCGACGATCTAAGCCACTCTGCATCAGCATCATCAGCATCATATCTGTACAATGAGCTAGTCTCAGTAATATCAATTCTACAAGAAGCATGTGTGACACCATGATAAAGAATCCTTACTTGAGGCCTTAGTAAGGAGAACGGCAGCTGCTTAGCTTCAGCATCAAGATCCAAATTTCTAAGCAAGGGCAACCAAAGGTATTTGGTTTATTATTAGAACCGGTCAGCTCTACACTACAGCCGCAGACCCGCTTACAGACTTAAGCCAACATGACACGATAGTCATACGACAGGACAAGTCCAGATTTACAGTTCCTACCTGCTGTCCTATTGGTCTCCCAAACTCTACACGCTATCTACTACCGATTAGCCCCATTCTCCTCTAGAGAAGGCGCCGATGACTATAGCCCTTGAAGGCCAGCGGACAACCTATGGCAAGTGTTAATAGGAGGCCACAGCCTTCAAACTCTATGTCATCAATAGGTGGCAACCCTCCAAGCTCTCCACGCCCGTCAGCTTCTAGCCGGCAGAACTCGGCAGGCCTCACGGCGAACGGACTCGGACGGTCACCTCCACTCCGAGGCCCCAATGGCACATCACGACCCGCAAGAGCAAATGTGAAGAAGCCTTCACACAATACGAGCTTTCTGAATACGAATGCCAATGTCTCGGATGAAGCCAGTGAGGATGATGCAAGGGCGGAGAACAACGCATTGATGGACGAGCTGAGAGAACGAGTACAAAAGGCAGAATCGGCATCTGAAGAATATCAGCGTCAATTAAGCATACTGCACGCACGGTTAGGTGAGTCCATGCAGGATCAAGCAAAGCTGGAGGACCGGGTCCACGAGAACGAAGCCAAGGCCAACCTCCTTGAAGAGGAGAAGGTAACATTTCTACGCCAAAAGCGGGAAGTGGAGAGACAGATTGAGTCAGAACGTACGGCTATGATGCAGGACAAAGCGCAGCACAAAGCTAGAGAGGTTGAGCAACAGTCCGTCGTCCAGAGGCTCAAAGAGACACTTGCACAGCGGGAGCTGAAAGCCAGCGCTGAGGACGATAAAGGCTTGTCCAGATCCTGTAAGTACTCTATTTCTTCAGATTTCATTTGGTTCGACTGACAGATTTCAGCGAGCTCTAGAAGCAAATCTTCCGCAGACATGGAGAACGGGCACTTTGCACCACCATCTTCCCTCGAACGTAATGACCCCATTCATCACTCCAAGCTCGTCATGCAAAAGGACAGAGTCATTGAGTCGCTACGTCTCGAGCTAGCCGAGGCACAGATCAAGTTAGCGGAGCTTGAGAATATGGGTGGGCGTACGGTTCAAGAGCTGGAGAAGACCCTGTTGGAGACCCGTATAGCCAACGCCCGTTTAACGGAGGATAACGAGAGCTTCCAGCTTCTACTTAGCGAGAAGACTCTCAACGGAGACTTTAGCAAGACCGATCTTATGCACAACTCCTCTGGCCCGGGTTCTCTCGCGGAAGAACTCGAATCTGCAGAGGGCGAAAGCGAAAATTATCGGCGTCTGGAGCTGGAAGCCAAATCGCTCAGGGACTCGAACAAAGCTCTTACACTGTACGTGGAGAACATCATCGGCCGTCTCCTCCAGCACAAGGAGTTCGAGAACGTCCTCGAGAAAAACCCGGACCTCATGTCTGGCAAACCCCGCCCTCCATCTTCTTCCGCCAACGTCGACAAAGAGCTTCCGCCCCCACCACCGCCCAGAGAGGACGCCCGGCCCACATCCCTCCTCCAACGAGCTCGCTCTGTCGTCGCAGGAGCTGGCCCTCGACGGCCCCGTCCACTTACGCAAACGTTCTCATCGAGCCAAATACCCCCCACCAACGCCCTCGCCTCCCCATCTCTAGCACCAACAGCCGAATCCGCAAACGAAGATCCCTCCACAGCTCCCAGGATTCCTCTCGGGCGCTCTCAATCAGTCCGCAACTATCCTCACCGTCGCTCTCAGTCCGACATGCCCGCCCCTCTTAACGACGCACCTCTCGTCAATCAAATGTACCGCGGTCCACCCTTAGGCGGCTCCCCTCTAGTGGCCGCTCGCATATCCCCCTCCCCCTCCGCCGCCACCGCAGCTCGGAACTCTTTCTTTTCTCCACCGCCTCCCACACATCCTGGACCCACTGCCACTACCACTTCCTCCCGTGTTCCAACTCCCTCCTCAAACACCAATCCCGTCACTACTGCTGCTCCCTCCGCCTCCTCCCGCGTCGCCTCCGGAGCCTCGGGCCTCAATGCGCACCCCGGCAGCAGCTCCAACAGCACCTTCAGCGAGCACAGCAACAACGCTGCCGAAGTAAGCAGCACGAGTTCGCCGCCCCGGAACGTCAGTGGGCATGGTCCGCAGTATACAGGCGCGGTGATGACGCAGAGTAGGCTTAGGCCGTTGAGGCTCGTGCAGGAGAATGTAGGGGAGGGCAGTGAGGAAGAGAGGGAGAGGGAGAGGGAGAGGGAGAAGGCGCGGAAGAAGGCAAACAGGGGGAGCTGGATGCCAGGCTGGATGAATAGAGGTGTTGGTGAGGGGGCGTTTTAGATTTGGCACGGCGGACGGGGCTGATGGATGGTGTTTGGATATGGGTGGGCTGTAGGAGTCTGGTGATTTTCATTTCTTCTTCGATCGTGCTTCGGTGTAAGGTTCTTGGGTAGGGCCTCCCTGAGGCAGCTTTTCGCCTGATTTGCTCTCGTTGGTTGTTGGCTCGCCTTGCAATGATACCCGTAGCACTCTCGATGAGGCTTACCGATGTCTTTCGATGGGATCAATCATATTACTGTCTCAAAGTGCCATGCATTATGCTGCTGCCTCTTGAGCGTAGTGGTTTCGAGCTTCGATACTTCACAACGCATTCCCATTGTCAATAGGCTCATGGACATGCCTACCCCTGTAGTCGATGGCAGCAAGAGGTAAGTCAATTGGTTACGATAGGTAGTCTTCCTGTCGCCAAGGTCCACGTATACACTGAGGAGCACATTGTCAGAGGAGAGTTCTCATTGATTAAGCTAGCTATGAAGCTGTCGCTAGCCGGATCCATTACGATCACAAACTAAAGTATGCTATGTAGCGAAATGCTGAACTTTCCCACCACCACATCCATTGCCTATTGTGAACTCAGAAGACCAATATCGCTCTCCCAAGCCGAGATATGCAGAAGTCGGTCAAATTCGTTCATCGGGTAGGGATGCTTAGATTGCCGGAGCCTCGGTGCCTGTGTGACGGCTGTTAGCTGTGTGATATCTGGAAGTGCACGGTAGAGGAATCGACGGTGAAGTAGAAACTTGGACATGAAAAGGGGCAGTAGAGACGAGAGGGGATGGCATATTAATGCTACATCAGACAAAGAGTGATACATGGTAGACAGATCCAAAATCGTGGGTACATGGTAAGGTTTCCCTATGAACCATCATGCTCCAAAAAAAGGCAGAGCTATGTATGTGTATTGTATCCTGACTCTTGCATGAACAGTGTCTGCTGTCCTGATCAGAGCATGCCAGAGGGACCCATCGTTATGCTTGACGCATTCACGGAGTGCCTTGCTATAAGTGTAGTGAGGACTGGAGAGGCAGTGTTCAGAGTGACTCGGAGTGGAGCAATGTAGGCTGGAAATGCCGGCACATTTGTTGGTGACTGCAATGAGCCCGCGATGCATCGGCCAGCAATATCGCGGCGGCATTCAACTGCTGGGCCAGCTTGTGAGGTTTTAGAGAGGGTTGTGAGCATAGCTGTGACAGTCTGGGTGACTGTGACCATTTGTCCAGTTTTGTTCGTTGTTGTTGTGCTGTTGGTGGCTTGGTTGGGAGTCAGCCTTGACACGAGGCATGGAGTACTGGGGACTTACCACCGATGCAGTACGCATAGCCTACTATAATATTGCTGCACTGGGCGTCGATTAAGGGATTGAGTGACCGAAATTCGACGAGATTAATGTTGCCTGTAGAGAGAGCCTCCATGCAGGCGAAAGGGTCCGGTGCGGTGACATTGTACCAGGAGGTACAGTGCATGCTAGTCCCTGGCAGCACTGGCAATGGAGTCTCCCGTGGAGACCAGAGACCTACGCGGAAACAGGTGTTGGAGAGATGAAGATGACAATATATATGGCATGCGAGACAAACAACAACTGGAAGGACAGCAGAAAGACCAAGGAAAGGTTATAGACTTACTACTGACACGCTTCTCATGAAGGCAGTAAATATCATCTTCACCGTGATGATAGCAGACCGGCTCAGTAGTATGGTGTCCGGGGGCAAGCTCGTGGACATCGTCGCGCTTAGACTTGCAGACAACGCAATCGATCTTGCCATCAGAGGTCTCCCAGCAGCACCAGCCACCCTGACGCTTGTCGACATCGCGCTCCTGAAGTTCCTTGGGTTCTTCGCGCTTCGATTTGCAAACAACGCAGTCAATCTTGCCATCAGAGGTTTCCCAGCAACACCAGCCACCCTGGCGCTTGTCGACATCACGCTCCTGGATATCCTTGGTATTGTCGCGCTTCGATTTGCACACAACACAGTCGATCTTGCCATCAGCAGTTTCCCAACAGCACCAGTCACCCTGGCGCTTGGTGACATCGCGCTCCTGGATCATCTGGACATCTTGACGCTTGCCGACAATGCAATGAATTTGGCCGTCTGCAGCTTCCCAGCATTTCCACTCTCCTTGACGCTTCTCAAGCTTATCCTTGTTCTTGCAGACGACACAGTCAATCTTGCCATCGGCCGTCTCCCAACAGCACCAGTCACCTTGACGCTTGGTGACATCACGCTTTGAGAGATCTATGAGGTCATCACGCTTACCAACGACACACTCGATCTGGCCATCGGCAGTCTCCCAGCATTTCCAGTCGCCTTGGCGCTTCTCGAGGGGGGAACGCTTTGGGATACAGTGGATCTGGCCATCGGGAGCTTCCCAACAGGTCCAGGAACCATCGCGCTTATCCACAAGCTGGCTACGCTTGCTAGAGATGGCACGCTTTTCGTTTGGTGGATTAGTGCAGTGGATCTCTATGTATCAGGCGTCAGCTTGCCATAATAAGGAAAGGTAAAGACATACGCCCATCCGGAGCTTCCCAACAGGTTTCACGCTTCTCGACCGGTGGATTTGTGCAGTGGATCTCTGTGTACCAGGTTAGCCTGGCATAGTAAGAAAAGCTAAAGACGTACGCCCATCCGGGGCTTCCCAGCATGTCTCACGCTTCTCGACGGGTGGATTTGTGCAATGGATTTCTAAAATCCTTGTCAGCTAGATTATGGATCGGTAACTGGGGCAGAAGCTTACGGCCATCAGGAGCCTCCCAGCAATCTTCGCGCTTCTTGATGGATTTAGGAGGATTGGTGCAGTGGATCTGTCCATCAGGAGCCTCCCAACAGTCCTCACGCTTAGTCATAGGACAGATGGTGTCACCACCAGGAACTCCAAAGCAGGGTTGGGCATGAGCATCACGCTCCATTATAGGGCAGTGAATGGTGCCATCATCCTGGCCATGCCAGCAGGGATGGATGCCAGGATTGGCATCTTCAGTATCACGCTCAACAACCAAAGATCCAAACTTGCCACCAGGCATTTCGACGACTGTAATACATGTTAGCTGTGTGTATCACATACGAGAGGTACGGACTTACCAGCTTCAGGCACTGCATTGGCAGCCACCCCGGTGATGGCAAGAGCCGCAGTGCCCAAGACTGCAAAGACAGTGAATGTCTTCATGGTGAGAGTCGACTGTTGTCGATAGAAGGAACAAACCTGCAATCAGATTAGTAAAATTGCGTGGTAGATGAGAGCTAGATAGCTCAGATGCGGCAGCTGTCAGGGTTGTAGAAGACCTCTGAACCAGCTGTTTTCAAGGTAGATGTAGAAGTTGGACAATAGGCTTGAGGCAGATGTAAAGCTCTGATGACAGGTTGCTGATGGACTAGATGTGTCGACGACGGAACGAGTGTGGAGGTGGGGTGAGAAGATGGAGGTTCAGAACAGTTTTCAGGGTGAGGAACAGTAAGAAGGTGAGGTTGATTGTAGAGATGGGGGCAAGCGCATGGTGAAGGACCCGCATTGACGTACACAGCAGTGAAGAGGGGTGTGGAGGTGAAGGCAGTCAGATATTTGGATGTGGGCTGTTGATGTAGCTACAGGGAAGGGGAAGTGGTGTGTAACAACGCGAACACACTGCCAGACTTACTGTAGTTGATGGTTGGAGTTCAGAGTGCGGATGTGTAGAAGCTGGAATGACTTTGATGGAGGATGTACAGTACATACTTGATGGGAAGGAAGGAGGATGTAGAGGGAAAGAGAAGGAAGAGCGAAGTTTGTGCGATTTATCTTAGTGCTATGCGAGGTACGCTAGCGGATAAATCCAAATACTGATCCCATTCACGGACAAAGACACGGATGACCTCATCCACAAAGTGGAGCCGGCGTGGCCACACAGCAAATGCCCATTGGTTGAAGAGTGAAGTGAAGATTTAAGATGAGGTGCTCTATGATGGGAATCGCTTGTGGGATCTCGATCGTCAATGACCTCCAAGGATCTGAACAGTGCAGTTAGACCTTTCTAATTGGAGGCAACGGGTTCTGAAATCGACGATTGGGGCAATGGCATAATTGTTCCTAGGGCTCGCTTAAGCAAGGGTCACGTGACAGGCCAGGTCCAGGAATGCTCTCAAGTAAAGTACTTACCCACTGCCTAGATCGATATCATAGTGTAGGAAAATCGATGTAGCAAGGGTGACATGTAGGCTTACTGTAATCACAGTGTTTATCAATCGAAACAAAGAAATGAAGACAGTCAGGCATTGCGAGCTTGTGTAGCAAGACCTGCCGGCCCCAGAAGAAGAGCTGAATACCTACCATGCAGTTGTTGCACAATAGGGAATCAATCTTGATTGCTGAAGAGATTTAGGAATGGTACTACACATAGTTGCTGCTCAGGATGAGTGGCTACGCTTGAAATGCATCATGCACTGTGAGAACTCTACTGCCTACCCGTTCAGGACCCTGCTGGACTGAAGACGCAGAAGAGAACTGCAAAAGCCGCTGCACTGATTGTCCACAAGCTGGTAGACAGAGGTGCAGCGGCGGCGCCCTTCTTTCCTGGACCCGCGTTGATACCGAAGGGAAGCCCTTGCTCGCCGAATGTTACATTTTGGCTAATCGTCGTATTGACGCATCCGCCGTCGTGCGAGATGTCAAGGTGCATAAGATCATCCTATATAGAAATCAGCGGACCGAAGAAGATTGTTGACAGAAACCCTAGCGGTTGGCAATTCACACCACTGAGACTTACCGGTACGTGAAAGAACATGTAGGTCGAGGTGTTCAGATCTTTAAAGCCGCTTGTGTCGTATGGAAATTTATCTCCGTCGTCGGTCGCAGATGTATTGCGTAGCAGAATGCATTGGACCTGTCCGGGGAACTCCGTGACCATTGCCGGATAGTCCCTCATCACGTCGCTGTTGCTTGTGTCGGCTATCAAAATGAATTTCCGCTCCGGGAATGTCTGAAAGACTTTTTCGAGAAGAAATTTTCGAATACTGAGGGTCGCACTGACGTCGCTGAAATTAAGAGGCCGCGTGTCGAAAGATCCACCAGGATAGGTCTTGTAGATGAAGTCCATGTAATTGCGAGTCGCTTGTTCAGGGGTGGTGGTCAGGTAGTGGAAGTGGAAGTTGGGGATACTACGAGACCAGTTGGCGTAGATATCCGGCATGTTCATCCAAGGTGTGAACGGACGAGCGAAGGAGTTCAGCAGACCCTCCTTTGGCTGGTAGATCTTAGTCACTCGGAGGATATCATCTATATCGGACACGATTGTGAGACCCTTCGGAGGCACGAGGTATGCGGTTGCATTTCCGTTGATATCTCCCTCGGTATACACATTCAAGCGCTGGATCTCGCTTGTAGTGTTGCCAGACAGAAGTCCTTCGTCCTTGATTTGAACAAACCCGTCGAAGTCTCCTTCTGGGGTTGTCGGTGTAGGAAATTTGACTTGTTGGCTCCCCCCTGGTGGTGTGACGGCACCGCCACCACCTTGTTCGCCAGATGCGCCAGCTGTTGGGGCAGGCTTCAGACTGAATGTGACGTTCTGGTTCGACTGCTGAAGGACATAGATCTCAGCGGTAAGATTCCGCGCTTGTGAGGCTTGCGAAGGCGGTAACGACTGCACCGAGGTACCAATAAGAAAGCCATTGGCTAGATCATCGAGTTTCGACTCGCTGATGTTGGGTTGTTTGAAGACATTACCATGGAAGCGTACGTTCCAACCCTGGTTCGTCCAATTTCCGTAGGGTCTACGGTGGTTCGTCAACACTGTCTTTGATCATTGGAAAAGACGGCGAATGTAACTTACGGTATGTTCAGCACCTGTGTCGGTAGGGCCGCGATTTGACTGTCATTCAGCCCCAGGCTGCTCTTCACCTTGTCCCCCGTTGGGAAGTCTTGGAAGAAGTTCGGTACGCCCGAAGCAACGTACGATGGTATGTTGGAACCCAATGCTGATAAGACGGAGTTGATGTCGCCTTCAAGATCGCTGACAACGCCTCTTCTGGACTTGAAAGTTTTTGTAGGACTCCATTCGGAGGGCGAAGGGGTAATCATAGGGTGTTCTGCGGCTGCTGCCGCCGCTGGTATAGGAGCTGGAGAGCATAATGTGAGTGGTAAGGCTAACAAAAAGAGAGCAGCTAGAGTGCTCAGCATGATGAGAGGTGATTGACGGGGACACTTGAGTGATCCGGGCACCAAAAAAGGGAATTGTTGATAATTTCGCCCTGAGGATAGCGGGTATGTGTACAGTACCGGCACGTTTAGATAGTTTATTGTACACAGTATTGTTAGGTGGTAGAGACAGGTCAGAGATCTTTCGTCAACGAAGATTCCCTGGTCGTTGCCAAACAACCGATTCCAAGGTCTGGACAGGCGTAAACAGGGAGTCGCGTCTGCGGGTAGTTAAAGGAGTCTAGTACCGTACTTTAGCTGTTTCGTACCTTGCAGGCCCGCGGCTCCTCTTTCTTGGCACGCCGAGACCTCGCCGATCTGACGGGTCGTGGCATCTTCTTCAGACAAAAGTGCTTTCGACAAAACATCAATACGTTCATGTCCCACGGCCACGACGGACCGGAGTTGCTGGTCATTGTTAGGCAGCCAACATTCCCATCAGAAGAGCCTGGCTGCCGCGCGAAGGTCAGTCAAGCATCTCCCGTTCGTCATAACCCCGCTGACAGTGCTTTCGTAGGTTTCACAGCGGATGTCGTTGCTCGTATCGTGTGTCCAATCTGTCCATCCTGTCAACCTCTCCTGAGATCTGACCTTTGGCAGGTCCAGAATACCGCCTTCAACCCCGCTCTAACGCTACCGTTACTTCTCTTTGCCCTCTATACAACGAAGGGTCGCGAGCTCTCCCTTGGCCATGACAGAGCTCTGAGCCGACTCAAGCTGCTTATCTACATCGGAATCGCACGAGTTATCAATGGTTTCCTGAGCAGAGGCGCCCAAAACAACTGGCAAAGCTCGAAGTATGAATGGGAGAAAGAGATAGCGGTTATCACTGGAGGAAGCGATGGAATCGGCAAGAACATCGCCTTTTTGTTGGCCGAAAGGGGCGTTAAGATTGCTTCCCTGGATATGCAGCCTCCCACCTTTGAGTCTCGTGAGTTCTGGAGACCGTATTGCTGTTCTTCAATGTTCTAATACTCTTTTGGGCCCTAATATCCACCACTTTACCTGCGACATCACATCGCCCGAAGCGGTCTCCAATGCTGCAGCCTCCGTCCGCTCGACCCTCGGGCATCCGACAATCCTGATCAACAACGCCGGCATCGCCAATGAATCGACAATTCTCAAATCCACCGATACCTCAGTCGAGCGGATCTTTGCTGTGAACACCCTCTCCCACTTTCGCCTTGTTCGCGAATTCCTGCCCTCAATGGTTACTGCCAACCATGGAACCGTTGTCACGGTTGCTTCATGCGCTGCTGTTCTGACCGCCCCTCGAATAGTCGACTACAGCTGTACCAAAGCCGCCGCGCTCGCCTTCCACGAGGGTCTCGCTGGTGAGCTGGTTACCCAATACGACGCTCCGAAAGTGCGGACTATATGCGTGTGCCCAAGTTGTGTGCAGACAAATATGACAAAGACGATTGAAGTGCCAGATAAATTTCTACTACCAATGCAGAAGGTGGAGACAGTAGCTGAGAAGGTGGTGCAAAAGATCCTGAGCGACAGTAGTGGGGTGCTGGTGATCCCGGAAGCGGCGAGTTGGGTCGCCTGGCCATTGCGTATGATGCCCATGTGGTGTAGGTCTTCCTTTCTGAGCATCTGTTGCCTACCTCCTTTTCAGCGCTTCTTGAGCTTTGAGATCATTTAGCGAGCATCCGCTCGAAAGACATGCCTTATGTCATTATCCTCCAATCACAAGATGAATACTAACTTCGGGAACTTACAGGGCAGGCATTCGTAAGGAATGGTGTAGGAAGATCTATCAGGGGAATCGAGAGGCAAGAAGAGATAAAGGATGTTGTGGAGAACGCTCAATCGTGATATACAGCCTTGATGTTATTCTGGACTGTTTTGCAGCTGTGTGCGAAGCAGTCTCGGCATCTCTCCATCTTGATTTTTTATTTTGGCAGGTTGGATTTCCTAGATGCAGAGCTACGCATTACGAATGTTAAGAAATCCAAGCTCAGGCTGAGTAAATGGACGTAATGACGATTTACCGATCAGTCTACACTCGTCAAGGTGCCTGGCGGGAAGTTGTGTAGGCGTTCGAATGGGATGCATGTATATAGCGAGTCCCATGGCTTGTTGAAGGTCGTAATACTTTACCATGGAGTCTGTGCTAGGAAGGTAGGTCTGAGCAGAGATTACAGCGATGCATTTCCTTTGCTTGTTCACTCAGCCTCGTGCTCGAAGTCCTACGGACCAAAAAGGGTGGGCGCCATAAAGGATGGTCATAAACCCTCTCATCCTAAATCACGTAGCGCTCCTGACCCGAAACAGGTCTTCGCCCCTTCCTGCGCCGTCAGCTCCTCGTGACCATCATCCAACGTTCCATTCTTCGCATGGCCAATGTTACTCATGGCACCCTTCCCACTCGCCTTCCGTAACCTAACGAAGACGCGTTCAGGGTGGACGATGGTCAAGGTCGGAGCGGCAAAGACGAATACCGGGCGTTCAAAGACCATGAAGGAGGCTTGAGTATTGGCGACTCTGCCAAAAAAGTCGCCAGCGAATTCGACGACGCGGTAGATGGAGAGGATGTGGATCAGGTTCGTTGTGAAGGCGACGGCTATTTTCGGACTGACAAAGTTATTCAGTCGTCCATATCGCCAGTCATACCAAGCTCCACCCTAACAATGACCGCCCTGCCGTTCCTAGTCTCATAAAGTCCCATCTCATTCTCTATCCTCAAACAGACCTCCTTGATTTCCGCGGTCACTCTCGCCTCCCCTTCCGTCAAACTCTTCCGCTCTACACCCTTCCAATCTACGTTTTGTGACCCTGCTATCCGACTGGAAGCCAGCGCTTTAGCTTTGGGCGAGCCATGAATTACCGTGTAGCCCACATCGCTAAGCCTCACGCGCAGTTGACTTTCTAGCTCTCCAATCACCGCACCTCGTCGCCAGAAGTCAAGCGCGTTCTCTGCCCCCGAAAGACGGACGATGGTCGGGTTTTCCGTTGAGTGGAATCCGACAATGCTTTCGTGGGAGAAGACTGCAGGAGATGTGGAAGTCGTGGTTTCGGGAATCAGTGTTGAAACATCTGAGGGTATGAGCACGAGGGTGGTGATAGGGTCGCCGTGGAGGCGAGGGAGGATATGAGACCCGACGAGCTTCGGAACGCGGGAGACGTGGCCTCGTGGAGCGGAAAGACTTTCAATATACGATGGCGGAGGGGCGTTAGGTGTAAAATGAGAATCGAGCGGAAGAGGTGACTTTGAAGCTGACATAACGCCGGTGAATAGCTAGGTAAGGTGTTGGCGGGTTGACAATGGGCTAAACGACCAATAGAGACCCATCGCTGTCAAGGCAATCCGTCAAAGCACATCGATCAAAACGACCCAGCAGAACGCTCCGAAAAAGGCATGAAGATATCTGTAATCCGATTGATCCCTAAGGAGTGTATCATACCACACCGGCGGCCGGGACCATTCTCACGGAGCGAAAATGCCTCGTCACAAGCCGCCTCTGGATAGCGTCGGATGAAGTACCTTGCGATACTTTAGTGGTGTCTAAAAGAACCTCAGCCTCGCGCATCCGCGAGGCTGCGGTAAGGCTGTCCACGATTGAGACCCTCCATGCTGGAGCATTCCAGGCGAGGTCGAGCAATCATTCCGCATGTGGCCGTCTGAGCACTGTGTAAGGTAGCTGATCTGCCAACACCGTTGTCGATCAACATGTAGGCTTCATCACGTTTTGGTTTGGCGCGGGATCCTGCTAAGCCCTATTTGGCAAGGAGTGCCAATTGAAGCTGCTACTGCAGAATAGACAGGTTGCGCAGCTCTATTCAATACGATTATTCAATTGAACATTGCCCAATTTAGTTAGCGTGATCCGAAAAGGGCAAGCAGATCTAACGACTTGACAGTCTTAGTTAAATTCTTGATTTAAGTATTTCTTCGCGACAATTGAAGTCTTTGCAATCATTGTCGTCTTTGCAACTCTTGCAATTATTGTTATCTTTGTAGATCTCGCAATCTTCGAAAAACACACGACGATTATCTTGTAAACAAAAGAAAATAATCTAATTCGAATCAAAGTCGTTTTAACGATTGTCAAAAAAAAAGACAAGTTGATAAAAAATATCAAAGAACAATTACACAAAAATTGAAAAAAAAAGAATGTCAAGTTAGATGCAAATAGTAATATTGATTTCAACTTTTATACTTAAAACACTATTAGTCGACGTCGTGCTTTTAACACTCTTAGTGCTTCTTCGTCGTCGAAAATCTCTATTTTTTTTGTCTCTTACAAGCGAAACAAAGATCGATAACTAAATTAAAAGCTCAATTACAATCAAGAACTTACAAAGAAAAACAATGTTATTTTTGTTAATACGTGCGTGATTAGATTTGCGAAGTACGACATCAAGATTATACAACGTTTCTAGAATAAAATTAGAAAGAGATTCGAGATAACAATAAATTATAAATGTGTCAACGTTAATAGACAAATAAAGCACTTAATAAATAAAAGAAAAGCAAACATTAAAGTTTTACATAAATCTAATTATGCAACACGAGACGACAATTAAATTCAAGTTATCGATAAATAAATATCTACATTCGCAATATATTAAAAGATAAAAAATCAAAAGAGCTCTTCGCAAAAAAGAAAGATAAAAGAGAATGCAAAATACAAAAAGAGAAGAAACAAACTTAGTTAACGACTAAAGAATAAATTAGATTACGAAGTTTTCTTTTTTTTTCTTTTTTGTTCTCTTCGTTAGCAATAGAGAGAGCTTCAAAAATCAAAGCAATTTTAAAAATAATAGCTCTAGTATATTCTTTGACGCAAAGAAGAATGCAAAAGAATCGAAACTCGTAATAGAAACAAACTCTCTATCTAATAACGATGCAATAATGACAAAAGATTTAGACTACAAAGAAGACATAAATAATAATCGACGTACAAAAGTGTAAATCTTATTTGAAGACGACGACGATTATTCGTCTATATTCTCTAAATCTTTATTAAATAAATTTACATTGTTAAAGTTTATAGAACGTTAAAGAAGCAAAATTGCAAAATAGTCTTAAAATAACGAAAAGATCTCGAAAAGATCTAAACAAATATATGTTAACGTAATAGACAACAAAGACTTAGACGTTTTGCAAGACACATTAATCAACTATTTCAAAAATCGAACGTTATCGATAAAAAATTTATTAAAACAAGAATCTTTGCTAAAGAAGATAAAGAATACGTTTAAAAGATATCTAACAAAGCATATTGCGAAAGTCTCGAAACTTAAACGTTATTTTAAGAAATCGTTGCATAAATATCATAAAAAATATGTTTATTCTTAATAAATTAATTTGTTTGAAGATTTGATTAAATTTAACGAGAATATAGAGCGACTAAAACAATTATATAGAAATAGTAGAGAGAAATTCGTGACAAGTAATGCGAGAAAGAAGAGATTCGCGACAAATAATGCAAACAACAAGAAGATCAAAATAGATAATGCGTAGACTAATCGTGTCGATTCGAGAAATCGAATCGAATCGAAAGTCTTGGCAATTCGATTCCTAAAGTTGAAATCGACAATTCGATTCAATTTCAATCTTTGAATCGAAAATCGAATCAAAAAATCGAATCGAATCGCCAAAACTATTATTTTTAGTAAATTTTATTATTTTTAGTAATAATTTAATTATTTTTAGTAACAATTAATTAATAATTTAATAAAAATAGTTAATCTATTTAAATTAATTAATAAATATATTAGATTGTTTTTATATTATGCATTACTATTGTGCATTACCTAGAAAACAATTAAAAAAATCTAAATTTAAACTAAAATTATACTATTTTTAGTATTCTTGACGTTCTTGGCGATTCGATTCGATTTCAATCTTTGAATCAAAAATCGACTCAATTCGATTCAATTTAACTCCAAAATAGTTGAAATCGAATCAATTTTCAATTCGATTTCTAAAGTTGAATCGTCGATTCAAGTCGATTCCAAAAATTGGAATCGAAAATTGAATCGACGATCAATCTAATAATGCGAGCGACAAGAAAATCGTAACAAACAATAAGAGAAACAAAAAGAGAAAAACGACAAATATTTTAAATTTAAGAAAGTAAATTGTAATATTAGATGCGAAAAGAAAATGTTTTTGCGAAAATATCTATAATTTGAGACGAGAATTACTATTATTGTTTTTTTTTTCAAAGTTTCGCAAACTTTATTCAAGAAAAAAAGAAACGACGAGATATTTAATTATCAAATTTTCGTATACAATATTGTCTCTTTCGAGAGTGTTAAATATATATTAAAGAAATGTGATGCGCGAGTTGCAATACAAACGAATGTGAATTGCACTTATCTAGATTGATCGCGTTGACCCGGAAATGTCACGTGCAAATGCCAAGACCTAGGTCCAAAAAAATTCGAAGAATCGAATCGCTTAAAGTAGTTTAGTCGATTACTATAAGTAGTTTAGCGCAAAGCGCGCTAAACTACTTTGAGCGATTCGATTTCAAAAAATTGTCGCGACTCGATCTTGGCGTTGGGTCGGATTAGAGGAATGATATCATAATTTGGTCCAACAATTAGTCTATACTTATCTTGTTGACAACTCGAAATTTTATCTTCGAACAAAGAAAACAATAATTTAACGTTTAATCGCATTTGCGTTGATAATATCTTTGAAAAATTCTTAAGACAAGCAAATAAAATTTAGATCGAAAAGTGCTTACATTAACGACATTATTTACAATTACAATTCTTTGTCAAATTAACAAAAGATTTCTAACTATTAAAGATATATAAATAATTATGTTATCGCGACGATTTGATGCGATAATAATAAAAAATGACGGAAAAAAAGAAATAGAATAAAAATCGTCTTTAAGAGTTTGATTTAAGATTCTTCTCTATGTTTTAATAATTAAACAATAACAACAAAATTTAGAGCAACAAACATTAAAAATTAGCACTAGAAAACTTTATTAAAGCTAAATATATATATAAACACAAAAGAGAAAATCTAGTACTCTTATAATGTAGAGCTTTCGAAATCGCTAAAGACTTTATCGACTTGCAAATATTTTAAAAAACTAGAAGATCGCATTGCAAAGCGAGATTCTATTTGATTATCTTATAAATACGTATAGCAATTAGTTAGAAGAATTGTCGCTAAATAAAGATTTTCGATCGATTGTAATTCGACTTTTATTTGCGTCTTAAAAGCATTAAATATTTATAAAGTTTAAGTTAAATCAAAGAAGTTTTCGACGACAATGCGAGCCCTAAACATTCGCTTATTGAAAAAGATTTGTCTTTCGTTTGTATAGTCTAAATAGAAAGACATGATGTACAATTGATAAATATAGACTTTATCGTCGTACAATTGAAGCTTTCTTCGACCTTTAAGAAGAGTTTTCACATTCGCATTTGGTAAACCCTAACTTTAGTCCTAGATGTACATAGATCTATCATAACAAAAGTCGCAGTTTTGTGTTACTAATATCTTGACTTCGTGCAAGATCAAGATCTAATCTAATGAATCTTGCACTACTTGCGAGGATCTAGGGATTCAAGCCAAGCTTTGCGAGAGACAATCTTGGCATCCCTTAACATTGTGCTCGTAGATGCGTTCGTTCTATATAACAATCATGGTCTGCTTGCGTGAGATGCGCACACGTTCTCTTAATTCATTAGATTCGTCTCAAAAGTAAAGTTTGCCCAAATCGACAAAATCTAATGTTTAAATCGAAAAACGTGATGGTTTGACGCAACTATGCAACTAGCGAGCAACTACAAACGTTTGTGCGCATCGCGAACATCAAAATTTTACGCGCCAAGACATAGTCTAACTCGATTGGGATTTCGCAACTTTGTCAAACATGAAGAAAACAAAACGAGCTCTCTAGGTAGATCCTGCTTCGACAATACTAATTTGAGTACGTAGAGTAGTTAGATCTATGAGATTTGCAAGATCTTGCAAATATCTTGATTTCTATTAGCTCGATCTGTCTCCCGAAACGCAAATGCAATCGATTTTGCAATCCAAACTTCTATAGCATCGTAACGTTGTTTATCTTGTCTTTACAAGAATTGTAAATAGATTCTATTAAATCGTTCGAACAAATAATAGCTAGCCAAACTATTTCGTGTGATTTTTTGTAATTAGAGTAATAGAATTTTTGTCTCCTATTTGGCTTGCAAAACTTCTAGAAAGTCTCATCAATAAACTCTTATATAGTGCTCTTGTCTCTAATCTTTTCTACTCTTTTTATCGCTTTGACGTATCTTTTGATGCGTGTATAGATAAGCGTTGAATGCTATCGAAGCATATTGTTGTATCGAATTTCGAGATGTTTAAGAAGATCGTTGAGAACGCGAGAGAGATAGAAGAAAGAACGATCAAATCGTTCTATCAATTCAAATAGCTAACGAGAATAGAATAATTTGTATAGAAGACAACAAAGAGCGAGTTCGAAAAATGATTTGACACAATTGCTTTACTCGAAATCATCGATGACAAAGTAATCAACAAGCAATCGAATTTTCTTCGTATTAAATCACATTATACGACGATGTAAGGCTATGTACGAACGTGTGACAAGACGTCGCTACATCAACGTACTAAAGGCGAGACTATGTAGTATGTAGGACTGCAATTCACAGAGGCATTAATCCGTGAGAATTCTAGGAGGAAATCCTTAGGGAGAAAACTCTGCACGATGCCAAGTCGCCACTACGATAGCTTGGTACTGATGACGTGTTCGTTGGTCATTGGGGGCTGGCATCACAGACGAAGACGTTCAAAAAAAATTCGATCTAGATCGAATTTAGATCTTTTATACTTTATTGATTTAATATATAAATGTCGAGAATCGTCGACGAGATGTTAACTCAAAATAACGACAATGACAAAAGCAAGAACGATAGCTGTAGACTGATCGCGTCGGGCCAGGTCATCGAGTTCGAGCCAAGTTCCCGGCTCGCCAAGACTCGAGTCGAGTTAAGATTTTGATATCGAAAAGTCGATTCGAGTCACGATGTTGGTACCAAGTATTTGGGTCGAGTCACGATGTTGATATCGAATATCGACTCGAATTCTCGACTCGACTCGCCAAGACATGAAGCGATTTAGTAGTAGAATTTGTAGACATGAATTGTGTGTTGAATCTTATGATTTTTTCCTTAAAATGTTGCATAGTAATGCAATAAGGTAATGCAAATGACGAGAAAATGATGAAGAAAAAAATTGTTTCATTCTTGGCGAATAGGTCTCTCGAAAGTCGTGACGTGATAGATTCAAAAATAGAAATTCTTGGCATTATAACGACATTTTCGATTGCTTGGCGATTCGGGTCGATGACTCGAATCGAGTTAGAAATCGAGTTGGTATCGAGTCGAGTCACGATGTTGGTATCGAGTATTTGGGTCGGGTCACGATGTTGGTATCGAGTATTTGGGTCGAGTCAGAAAGTTGGTACCGATTCCCGGCCCGGCGGTCAGTCTAGATAGCTGTACGTATGTCTTGATCGTTGTTGATCAATTGAGTCAATTGAGTCAATTGAGACATGCTAAATAGGGTGAAAGAGATTAAGGATGCACATTATTGATGAGAGGAAACGAGAATCGATCAAATACGATAATTATCAGATTGCGGTCCATATTACCCGATCTGGTATAGCGCGGGCGGGCTAGCGGTCCTAGACCCCACTAGCCCCCGCAAACCAATTGAATAATCGTATTGAATAAAGCTGCGCAACCTGCCTAATGCCTCTGTCCCGCCTTGTTCAACCACTGAGGAGGCTAGAGAAACGAACCAACTCTTCTCAGAAGAACTCGCTTTGCATTAGCCGCTAGTATGTCGTGGTTCCACCTGGATCACATGGTTCTGATGGATCGTTGAGGCTTTTTGAGCAATTATATGGATAAGTCTTCAGCCCTGTAGGTGGGTTCATGCTGAATAAATGTAAGCCGTGTCTCTGGCTGCTTATTTCTTTCTCGCTTTCTCTTCTCTTCTCAAATAGTCCATCGCAAAGATATCCAGAGGTGCTCTCATTTGTGTCCTCAATCTCCGTGCACTCTCAAAACATCTGGTCTCTGCCCCCAACCTCTCTACCATATTGATAAATCAGCAACTATGGGCTACAACATCTCTGACGCAAATTCGTACCTTGTCATTACTGGTGGGGGCATCGAGGATATCAAGATTTGTAAAAAGGCTTGGGTGTACCCATGGCAGAAGCACAGCAAAATATCAATCAGTCCTTTTGACTTCGAAATTACCTTGCAAGCCATGACCATTGAGAAGCTGCAATTCTCCTTGCCCGCCGTTTTCACAATCGGCCCGGACGATCACATCGACTCTCTGGTCAAGTATGCCAAGATCTTGACAGGGAAATCCGCGAATGCTGCTGCGCACGAAGCAACGGCTACTGGCCGCGGTCATGTCCAAGACATTGTCAAGGGCATCATCGAGGGCGAAACTCGCGTCATAGTGAGCGGGATGACCATGGAGGAGATCTTCAAGGAGCGCCAAGTCTTCAAGACAAAGGTCATTGAGAATGTGCAAAGCGAGCTCAACCAGTTCGGGCTCAGGATGTGAGCTTTCCTCTACCCTTCGTCTTGCTTTTCGATCTGTTCGCCGCTTGCTGAACCTAGTCCAGCTATAATGCGAACGTCAAAGAACTCCAAGATACTGCCGGCAGCGAGTACTTCAAATTTCTTAGTCGGAAAGCACACGAAGGGGCCTCCAATCAGGCTAAGGTGGATGTTGCGAACGCTATGATGATAGGCAATATAGGAGTATGTGATGCACCCAAAGCTGTTTTTGCCTCCTTTGCTCCATCTACAAAATACGGGTTGAGTGTTGGCTCGGGGTATGCGTCGAAGCGTGCCCAAGGGCGTCTTGATAGGAGAGAGCTGACTTAGAAAATCTTTCAGGAAGCCGAAAAACGAGGCAGGACCCGTCAGGAGATAAGCAAGATCGATGCTCAGACAGCCGTTCTTGAGACGCAACGTAAGAGCGAAAAGGCTCAAGCTGATGCCGAGGTATTTTCCTGTCAGCATCGCGGCTGTTCATGAGCTTACCTCCTTCCCAGCTCGCAACGACTCAAACGAAGCTGGACATGGGCATCAATCTGGCGAAGATCCAAGCAACTCGCAATGCGGAAGCTAAGGATGCTGAATTGCAGCGTGATGTCGAAGTTCAGCGGGCGCAAACCGAGCTTGAAAGGCGGAGAGCTACAGACCTTGTGCATGCGAAAATTGAGCGCGAGTCAGCACAGCAGAAAGCGGATGCCAGATTCTACGCTGAAAACAAGAACGCCGACGGTCTTCTTTACAAACAACGACAGGATGCAGAAGCTAAGTTCTTAGGGACTGTCAAGGGCGCTGATGCACTGGTTTACCAGCAAAAACAAGAGGCAGAAGCGAGTTACTACAGTGCCACAAAAGCAGCGGAGGCCTCGTTCTTCGCGAAGAAGAAGGAAGCTGAAGGTATCACAGAGATGGCGAAAGCCTACGGTCACATGGTGTCAATCCTGGGTGGCCCACAAGGGTTACTTCAGTACATGATGCTGCAGAACAATACCTACGAGAAGCTTGCCAAAGCCAATGCACAAGCCATCAACGGCTTGCAGCCGAAAATTACAGTTTGGAATACCGGCGAAAACGCTGGTGGCAATGACTCGACTGCACCGATTAGAAACATCCTGCAGAGTCTTCCTCCGTTGTTGAGCACCATCAATGAGCAGACTGGGATAGCGCCCCCTAGCTGGCTTGCTCAAATGGGTTCCCGGCAGGAACATCAACAAAGCCAAGCGATGGTCAAAGGAAAGGAAGGCGGCCACGTCAATGGCATTGGTGAGAAGAGGTAGATGTTTCTAGTGGAAACGGACCATGGCGCTGCTGCGCACAAGGCATCAGGTCTTTAAGTTGTTCTTTGTAGGGTAAGGCTCGCTGGTAGGTCGATTCAAGTGTCTGAGGCTTCTCGATGGTTGCGGGTTACTTTTCGGTTCGATACCCCTTTCCACTTTGTACTCGGGTCGCCAGATAATAAGTTAGTTACCTGATACGGTTAGCCGACTACTGTACGCTTGCCGGCCAACCTCTTGATCGGCATTCCATGAAGACACGATCGCACGCATGACCCGAATGAATTGATTGGTTGACAAACGAGCTGCTGTCGGCTAACCTGATCTGGTAACTAACTTATTTTCTGGCGACCCGAGTAGTTTTTGTCCATGCTTTACCAATGATAAAACATATCTCTCAAATGTTCAATATTACCTTTTTCTGCTTTCTTTATTGCGTCATCGTCTGTCTTTGCGAGCTGAGGAGCTTAGGCAAGCGCTATAGTATGAGCACCGAGACATTCGCCCTGCATCTCGATGCTCTACAGCACGTTGGTTATCTTCGTCATTATTACCTGTCGTACGAATGATATAGAAACCGAAGTTCTGGACAACCATGTCGCCATCATGGTCGAGTGCGATCTCTGGACAACTTTGATCATCAGCCTTGTGGGTGTTCGAAACGAGATTCCCACACGCCGTCGAAGGCGTTCAACTACTCATCGAATTGCGATCGCGCTTTCAGCCTTTTGTCGGCCGTAATATTTCCTCCACAGACGAATTGATGGCGTACTTTAGGTTTCTGTCATTCTCTCACACTTCTCGTTTCGGTTGATCTCGTGCTTTGTTTTCTGTCTTGAGCCAATAAACATTCGTCAAGTCATTTCACGGATCAGCTTATTCCATGAGCTTGCATTGGCCTCTTTATTATCGATAACATGAAGCACTCTGACATAGCGTTATGATACCTGCGAGCAAGGAAGATATGCAGGGCAAGCGGCTGTACCTCGCGCACACCCTCTATTGCCACTCACGCGATCTCTCTCTGATTTGTGCTCAACAGCCGCCCGGAGTAGGCTCCGCGGCTCTGCTCTTCGTATCTGCATTTATCGAGAGTTAGCAACAGCACAAGTACCCCCAGATCACGTCGTCATCGCAAGTCGCGTTTCCCGCCCGCGATAGCTTTCTCTACCCTCTGTAATGTATCCTTCGTCACTCCTCCCCCAGTACCGCTCCAAAACAGGATCTCAGCAGCTTCACCATGCGCGTCCATTCCCTCCTCTTGCTCTTCACCTTTTCAACAACGTTCTCCGTCGCAGCGACCCTGCCTGCTTCGTCGCATGTCTTCAACCTGACCGCCCGTCTACCAATACACACCCAACGCATCGACAATCTGCACGAACTCCAGATCTCTCACTACGAATACCAGGCGCCAGATCGCCCATACATCGCCGCGCTGGTCAGCGCCTCGAACCAGAATTTTGTCGCTGTATGCCCCACCTGTTTTGCCCGCCGTCCCACCTTACTCATCCCTCCATCTCCCAACCTCCGCGCACCACCCTAAGTTTCCGAGAGTTTCTCGCTTCCACTAACCTCTGCCATAACGTAGTACCGCTCCTCCTACTCCCACTTCGACCTCCCGCGCCATTTCGACTACAACGCCTACGGCATCATCATCACAATCGAGAACGGCCTCCAGCGCCTTACCCATGAGCTGCTTGGCGGGGTTTTCGAGGCACTGGGCAAGTTCCTGGTGGAGCAGAGGATGAGCAATGCGGATTTCGATATTAGGGAGGAAGGGCGGTCGGTGGGGACGGGGTTTATCATGAAGGATCCGATGGGGCAGCCTAGGATAGGGAACGTTACTCGGACTGGATCTGTGGGCCCTGGACCAGAGGCAATTAGTGCTTGACTGGGATGGGCAGGCGGAGGGTAGTGAGAGGGCGGTTGCGAGGGGTGGGTGAAGGTCAAAATGGATGGTGGAGACATGGTGCTAGTGGAGCGATGATCGCGCCGTATCGCAGATTTTGTGTTGCCGAGTCTATGCTGATATGCTAGGGTATCTCTCTTCCAGAGGGTGAATCGTCAAATCGCTCTTACGTTAGATTGGATGATCTTAGACATCACTGGCGTGACGGTACGCATCTGTTCCCCAGCAGCTCATCGCAATCTGAATTCGATCGTGAGCAATCATCCTTCGACGTAAAGGCGCGTTGCATGGGTCATCCTTACCATCCCACCAATCTTCGCTCCGGGTCCCGGATCAGGAGGGAAAAGAGACCTTGCTATTCCAGCACTGCGTTGAGACTCTGCCATTCAACCGCTGGCTGTACCACTATATCCATGTCCTCGACATGTACGGCTACTGTTTTGTCCATCCTGTGGAAGTCGATGCAAAACCCGCCTCTTGTAGCAGTAAGAGCGCCAGAAAAGCTTGTCCCACCTGAGTAATCCACAGCAGGTACGTTCCATCTGGAACATATCTATATGATTGCTTTGACCTTGGAAGTATTGCATGGAAATACCACCAAATGAGGTGATTGGGAGGGGGGCGAGGGTGACCATGAGGTAGACGAGTGAGCTCGAAGCGTTTCACGATCTGAAACAACATTGTCAGACATGTTCTCCTCTTACAGATCATGATTCAGCAGTTTTGTGAGTGACAGAGGAGTAATCAAGCAGTTAGCTGCGTTATCCTCGGAGCGGAGACGGATAATGCCTTCTTCTAAACTTGCCATTGTAGCTACCGTTTGTAAAGTAAGGTGATCCTCGTTCAGGATTGACGTCGAGATATGTTCCACAACGCTTGAAAGAAGCAGCAACAGACGCAACATAGGTGAGAGCTTTTTCTGAGCACACATAGTAAATGGTGGACATTTGCTATAAAATGGTACACGTATCTGTCAAGGTAAGGTACGGATTTTCCAACATGAGAAGTCGAGTAGCACGGAAATAAAAGACTCTGACAGTACCTTAGGGGACCTGTTCCCTCACATACCCACGCGCCGAGTACCAAATTATAAGCCAAATAAGGATCTACCTTAGTCACCATCCTGCATTGCTTTGTCGACCGTAGTATCAATACGGTATACAACCCTAACTAGACACCTTTGTAGCCAGAACTCCTGGATGCTGAACAGAGAGTAAGCACAATCTGCCTGGGGATTCGCACCAACCGAATTGGGGTTTCCTTCCATGAGTTATGTTATTACCCACCAAAAAAAAGAAGACTCGAAGGAAGATTCGGGGCGGGCGGAAAAACATCTAAGCGGCAATGCGTTAACTTGTTAGAGTTAGGGCTACGGTCTTGGTGGAATAGCTTAGGGCTAAGGGTGTAAACCTGCCTTGCCTCTTCGACTTCGAGCATCTCTCGCGCCATGTGTCGATGTCGTCCGCTTTGCCTCTCACTTACCTTCGATCCGACAACGGCTACAAGACCTCAGTGCGGATAGCAAAGCTTAGCATGTAAAGATATGTGGCGAGCTGTCGACTGAAAGGAGCAATCTCCCAGCAATAAAGTGACTATTGAGGTGCCCCAATACTAGCATCGGATCATTACTAGCAATCAGGTACCAAAATTGCGTATTCCCTGGCCGAAAAGTCTGCTACGGTCCGTCCGACGGAGATCGATTACGATCATACTGGACGACGTACCCACTCAAAGTGGCACTTTCTAGGTGCTCTGGCGATACCGTTTCCAAGACACTACCTGGTGTCCAGAACCTTCCTGACACCACCCCACAACGTACCAAGGCTACGCATATAAATTGCTGGACCATGTTGGGCAAAATAGTTGGCACGATATCATGAATGTCTCGTCAAGCGTTTTAAGGCATGGGCCAGCTCGGCGACTCTTATCGGTGGTAGAGTTGACATACAGGGGACAACCTTTGAATGATGGGATTTTACAACGTACGTGTCAAAAGGAGATGGCGCAGAGTCAATGTCGATTGGCATTCTAATAAGTCGAATGTGCTCATGATCGTGCGAGTCCTGAAAATGCGATAATTCTGGGCATTGCTTCCTTCGATGGTGTAAGACCACAGCAAGCCTTCCCGTGCTTTACACTCCTTCGTGTCCCATGTCTGCGCCTATGTTATGCTGTCCTTTACATATTATCCAGCTTCTTCTGCGCCGCGTCTTTGCCCTCCTGAGAGACCTGAGGGTTATTGATGGCGGCCTTCAAGCCTCCGGCGACCTGGTTCGGATTCTTGGAGACATTCTGGTCCTCGCCGCTGTAGAAGGGCTTGTCCATGGAGTCGAGCACTTCCTTGGAGTGAGCTTTGGAGGCTTCAGAAGTGTCTTAAATTTCATTAGCCACAGCACAAACGTCGAAGGAAGGGCGGGGAACGGTACTTGGGTTGGAGAGGTTTGCCTTGTGCCCTTGGGCGGAGTTGGAAATATCCTCGGGTGTGTTATTCATGCTGACTTTGGAATGGTCTTTTAGAATTTTTGGGGATTTTGGTAGTTTCAGTGGGAAAACAATGGCTCCTTGGGTGGAAAATTCGCTGGAAAGAGCTTTAGGTAAGTACTTTCCTGGGACAGGGCACGTCGGAACAAGCGCTTTCTAGTCAAATTGATGACGCTGTGAGGAATACGATGAGGTCAGACAGAGAGCTTAAGCTCCGACGTGAGCAAATAGGATTGTGGTGAGTGGGCACGGCGGGGAAGCATCGAGGCTTTCATATGCACATGGGCGGGGAGGCGGGAAGGGACCAAAGTCAATCGGGTAAGTGAAACATCTCATCGCAACGCGGCCTTCCAGCAGCGCCGACATTCGACCAAGTAGGCGACATATCGTTTGCGCATGGCTGTGACACGGTATCAAATATCAAGGTCACACCGATGAGCTGCCGCAACCTGCTGTCAAGCCGCGGATTTGGTCGTTTGTCGACGCCATCGCCATGCAGACATCCGCGTATGCAAGGAACACATCAAGCCTACGAGGACCGCTAGCCGAAAGCAAAGCCTGGTGCAGGTCCGTGGTACCGAGTGCGACTATCAAAAAGCTGCATTCACTAGGTTCATTGCAGCTTCTCGCTTCTCTTATCCAGGCGAGTAAACAGACTTCCCTTCTGCAAATCCGGACGTCTTCGTAGGTACTCGAAAGCTCTGTTTTCCGCAATGATTTTGGTATGGGGAGCAATCAATTCTCAGTATATTGCTTGAGCTTCTGAATGTGCCCTTTGAGATGTTTTATTTTCCTTTAGCAATGCAATGCAATGCATCATCCTAGAGCTTAACGCAAGCCACCGCACCGATCTCCACCGTCGCCGGGCTCGCGGCAAGCACCTATCAGGGTTCTCCCTTGCACTGCGTATGTTCCTTTAAGATATCTCAACAATTTCTTCTATTTCATTTGCTTCACCGGCCCTCTCCGCCAGGTGCAGGCGGACGGCAGCGTCGTTCTGCTTGCATGCTCCCGCTGCGTGAGCGGCCCGCAAGAGTCCCACTTGGAGATCCTCGATGCTGGAAAGATCACTTGCTCCGTTTGGATAGACTTGTCCAACATCGTTGTCGTACTTATCATCTCTTTTGCGTAGTAAAGGTCACGTTGTTCATGTAGTCGTACCTTGGAGGGGGATCTCCAGGGTCCAGGCACGATCTTGATATAAGTTCCATGTTAGGTTGATAAACACTTATTTCAAATGTCAAGGATCCCGAGCTGCGTATGTGCGTCGTAAGGATGTCTCCGTGGAACCTTGCATGTGATCACCGCAAGATGCATCGAATTACTTCTGTCTGAGCGGCAGCTTGCGGAGGGACATTGGAAAATGACCATTAGCTCGACCGAGCAGCATTGCGGGAGGTATAAATCAAGGTATCGCCTTGTCTACTCGAATTGTCTTTTACTCGTCTTCGTCTTCGATCGTTCCGCCACAGGCTGCCTTCCCTCGTTACTAACCAGTAGCTGCAAACTTCACATTATGCGTCGCGAATCGCTGACATTGGGAGGGCTTCTTGCTCTAGCTGCTGCTGAGTCGGTCCCTGGTAAGCTGAGACTTATCTATTTGAGAAGCCCAATTCGCGGTCTATTGAGGACAAAGAGGAAGGGAGCATCACTACAGCCCTATCAACATGCATCAGCCTTGACGTTTTTCCTATGTTACATCTCGGATACTCCTCCAACACGAACATCCATTTCCCTTACGCCTCAAAAACGCTGCATATCAAGCTCTTAGCCTCAAGTCCAGACTCGCTGACTCGCTCATAGTCCAACCCCACGGACATCTCAAACCTCGCTGCTCCAACCATAGCGATGCTCCCTACCCCATTGCGACGGGCGTGACCGTTGGACCCGTTGGCATTAGCACAGGAGCCACAGTCTTGCCGATCGATCCTACGAGTGCTGGCATCTACACTCCAATTTTCAACTCTACATTGGCAGGCACTGGTCTATCAAGCTCTCCCACCTCAGTCGAGCCATCCGACCCATACACTCCCTCAAACTCAACTATAGGGCCGCTCAGCACGGGAAGAAGCTCTTCGTCGACCGGCTCCCCCGTCTCGGCCTCCTCGAACTCCACATCGACCACTGCTGGGCCGGCCTATCCTCCCTATGGATATAGCTATGGCATCCCTCCCTTCGTACCAACGACAACAGCTGGACCTATATCTGCAGCCAGTGGTCTGCTCCCTTCGTCGAGCAACTACACTGGTAGTACAGCCGCCCCTCTCAGCACAGGCAATGCCAGCAGCAGCGCATCCGACCCACTCAGCACTGGAGGCTCGGAAGGGACCACAATGGGACCTCTAAGCACCGGTAGCAGCCCCACCGCGCCGTATGGAAATAGTTCTACCGTAGACCCTACCGAGACATCAAGCCCTAGCGCCGTCTATGGCTACACCCTAAGCTTCCCTACCGGCACTTCTCCACCGAGCACAACAGCCATCACCGAGACCATCAGCGCCACATTGACGTTCACCAGCCCTTTCCCATCCAGCAACGTCACACTCAGTGGTACCGGCGTCTCAAGCAGCACCGCTGACGGCATAACAACCAACATGAGCTCCACCATCCCTTATCCCTCTCATGGACCCTACACCCCTTCGTCCTACCCTATCTCATCTGGCGCAACACCCAGCACCGGTTCTCCCACCGCTGGCTCAAGTGGTTCCAGCAACAGCCCCGTACAAGCATCCAACACCACCGACCCAGCCATTCCATATCCCACCGATCCCTACACAATCGACCCCACCGATCCCTACACCTTCGACCCCACCGCCTCCGAGTCGCTAACTTCAAGCCCCGTCCCAACCCCCTCCCTTCCCACCACCGCAGCCAACACATCCAGCACTTCCAGCACTTCCAGCACTTCCTCTCCCTTCTCCTCCCCTCCGCAGCCAACCACCTTCTCAACCAGCACCGCCGCTCCCCTCAGCGCCTCCTCAACATCCAGCAACGAGTCCACGACCAGCACCGCTGACTCAATCAGCACATCTTCCGGATTCAACACCAGCACTGCTGACCCCGTTGGCGCCTCCTCTGGGCTGCCCTCGACAACGCCTGTGTCGCCTACTTCGATGACGGCTACGGATGGTTCAAGCGCGTATACGTACGTGCCCACGAGCGTGACTGTGAGTGTGCCGACGGAGTATTTCCATCATCATGGGAAGGGCAGGAAGGGGCGGAAGGGGAATGTGAGTTTTCTCTTTTTCTTAGTGTGGGTGTGAAGTCCTTGGGCTAGTAGTTGAGGGGGGGCAGCACGTGGTCCTTGGCGGGCGGGATATTTCGGAGGGGTGAACGGATGGTGTGGAGAAAAAGGGTGCTAACTCATAGATACAGGGCGGTTATCCGTGGTATGAGAGCGGACGCGGATATAGCTATGATGATGGAGAGGGGGAGTATCCGTATGGGTATGATGGGGAGGGAGATGAGGGGTATAAGTGAGCTTGGTTGAGTGCCGCAAGGGTGGTTGATGGGTATTGTGGTAGAATGGTCGTCAGGGGGGAAAGGGGTGGGACGAAAATAATGCAGACAGTGGGCGGGGAATGATAGATAGATTTCGATTCGTGATGGGGAGCAGGGAAGAGCTTTAGGGGACGAAGACGTTTTGTGCATAGACACGACCACTCATTGGAAAAGACTGTGGATTGTGCGCCGATACAAAATAGACTAGGAAACCCCCAGGCTCCCTTCCTTCTTTGATCTGCATGTCTTGGCTTCGAATCTGTGGTTTCATCGCTTCTTCTATTTTTGGTACTTGGTACTTCCCCCCCGCCCCCCTCACCTCCCTGTATTTCCCATTCGCCCACTTATCTCACGCCCCCTCCCCCCACCCCCCCCCCCCAACAGGCTTCAAAGCCCCGATATCCTCCTCACCTCCGCAAAACACCCTTTCAAACCCGCCACCTTCATCGTCCGCACCGTCTCCGCACCAAATCCGCCCTTGCGGTTAGCATCTGTGATGAGCTCTTAGATACGAAGGGAAGGGGGTGTTCGTGTTCATGTTGTCGTAAAACTTGCCGAGAAGGGATGGGGAGGCGAAGAGGGAGGTATCTCGGCCAGAAGAGTGAGGAGCGAGGAAGCGGGATATTTGAGGAAAGGGGCTACGCCGCAAGGCAGGGTGCCGCCTGCTGATGGAGTGTGCAAAGAGGAGTCGAAAGGCAAGATAAGAGAAATAGTCCCGCGGAGGAGTGATTGTGTGTTAAGAGGATTTAATATCCCGGATAGGAATTAGAGAACCGCTCCTTGGCAGATAGTTTGGACTCCTCTACGAATCGCTGCTATTCGTGTTGGCGCACTGGCCCGAGGGGTTCAATATCGGAGGGCGGTGTCCTCTTGTGCTTGGAAATTCATGGTTGCTTACACGATAATGGACAGTCATCCCCACCCCCACTACCAAATGTCTTCCTTCCCGGTCCATATCTATACCTGTTAGGTTACTTTCGAGAAGGTAATTACTAAAGAAACACCCAGTTTCGGTAAGGAACACTCCGACTTTCGGTAAGGGGCATTCCCTACTTAGGGCTTAGTCTAGGACTTCTCCGGATTCCAATTGTTCCGCCCCGAAACGCGCTTGAAATTCAAAAACACCTCCATAATCTGTACGAAATTTCCTCCATATACTCACATTACCATCGCCGTAATGGCTCTACAGCCTCCTTCTGAAGAGGACTATGCAACTCGTGATGACCTCGTCGTTGTAATGCAAGCGCACGCCAAAGCCGAGGCCTTTGCAGCTATCGTCACCAGTAAGAGTGGTCCTCAAGAAAAGAGAGGAGGGAACCAGCCTGTTTACCAGTGCTTCTAAACGGTGCTTTCAAACGATGGTTATAACCGTGTAATTAATGTGCAGAGAGGCGGGAGAAGTTGCATGCAAAACGGGCACATTTGGGCCAAATACCGGTGCTTTCTTAGGTGGTTTCTCATGCGAATAAGTAGTCCAATTGATAATTCAACGGATGCGCAAATCGATGTCTATCTGGACGTTTATGTAGGACCAGTGGTGCATGAGAAAACCCATTGAATTTGGTGGTTTTACACCAAATTGGTTGGGCGATCCCACAGGGAGTGCCTCTTACCGAAACTGGGAGTGTTCCTTACCGAAACTGGGTGTTTCTTTAGTAATTACCTTCGAAAATTGCTGATAAACGCGGGATTTGCACTTATGCTAATAGCCCACCTCGCCCTCACTCTATTCCGAATTGGGAAGAACTGCGATGCGTTTTTTGCCCTTAAAGGGGGCTGGATGAGGGGAGGGTGTAGGAGGGGTGGAGGTGGAGGTGGGAGGAGGAGGAGTGATCTGAATTATTAGGGGTGTGGGGAAGGGAAGGGAGAGGTGGTGGCAGGTGGAGAAGGGCAAGGATGAGGGACGGACATTGAAAGCAGGGAGGAGAGCCAAGACATTCGATTCGTCGGAGGAGTTGGAGCAGAGGAGGCCCCCAGTGGATAGCATGCCGGAAGGCGAGTTGGTTGTCAAACAGAGGAGGGCGGTACAAGGAGCGACTTGGTACATTGAGCAGAAGGTAGGGTTCTGAAGCGAGATTTCCCTTGGTAGATCGAGAGTGAATTTTTTGACGGAGTGGATCTAAGAGATGTGATAGAAGGAAGTACAAAGAAGTGCAACAGAAGAGATGGATACTGAAAAGTAAGGTAGAATGAGATAGCATGGGGTTTAGGTAAGGAGGTTGATTGGAGAGCGTACAACAATAATGAGGGTCATAGATAGCGCTATTGCGTAAGTAGGATCGTGAGATTATTGAGCATAGCTGCGTGAAGAGTGTTCGTTGGGTTGGCTCCTGGCTTGGTCTTCTCGGTGTGAGAGTGCACAAAGGCCTGATATGCTCTGGTGTGGACAGTAGGGCAGTCGGAGTCCTGGAAAGCGCTGGGGAGGCGGCAACGACGATGAGAGTGGCGCGAGGAAAAAGCAAATGTGTGCTATACCAGTGATACTAAGGTCAAGGTATACCCAAGAGTGCAAGTGGGTAGCGTTTCGGAAATGGTTGTTTTGGCCCCAACGCCGGTATCGGAGGAACCTATTCGCAGAGTCACGAGGTCGTCAAATCGTCGAGATGTGGTTACATTAGCCATCCTGAATTGGTCAAAATATGCACGAAGTCTATTTCGTTCCATCAGTCTGTATTCCCGAAGCCGCTATCAGGGTATCTATCTAACAGCAGCAATGCTTATCTAACACCATACCCACATTGCCGACCAGCTGCTCGACCACAAAGTGAAAGGCACCTTCCCATAGATACAATGCCGACCCCATGTCCCATTTACCTTGTCCCACCGCGAGTATAACGCTCACGCTTACTCGCCACGCTCCTTCTTCTCCACCATCATGGCATGCCTATCACCTGCGATAGCTGTGTGCTCCTCTCCGCTATCCCCATCACTAGGCGCTTTGCCCATCAACATCTCGCCATGCGCACCGATCCCATGTCGCTCATGCTGCGGGATGTCATGCTCGCCTGAGCCTGGAGCAGCCTTGGCTGGTGTCCAGGCGAGGTAATCTCTTCGGACTTCAACATAGTCGTACGCAAACTCTCCAAGCTGGTCATCATCCATGCCCAGTAGCTCTGCTTCTTCCGAAGCACGTAGGTGCAGTCCAGGAATGTAGTTGACAGCGTACGCAATGATGAGGGACACGACGAAAGCCCATCCGCAAGCTGCGACGATATAGGCGACTTGGACGTAGAGCAAACGGTAATGGTGGCTAACCCAACCGCCGGTGACGGTGCCGGTGTTGACGCCATCGAGGCCGATGATATACGTTGCGCCGAAGAGGCCGTTGGCGAGCAGTCCCAGGACACCTGCCATTCCGTGCTCGGCGAAGATATCCAGGCTGTCGTCGATTTTGAGCCAGTATTTGACTAAGAAGCATTAGCAGCCCTCCATTTGACGAGTTCATTGTTAACTCACTCTTAGTGGAATAATTGCACACGGCTCCAGTAACGACACCAAGAATGATCGAGGCCCATGGAGGGATGTATCCTGATGCAGGCGTCGCAGCTACAAGACCTGAAATGGCCCCGGAACACCAACCGACCATAGACCACTTTCGGGCGAGTCTCCAATCAAGTAGTGTCCAAGTTGCCGCGGCGAACATGGCGGTCAGATTAGAGTTCCAGCATGCCATGACCGCACGCAGATTCGCACCAAATGAGGATCCGCCGTTGAAACCCAGCCAGCCGAACCAAAGCAAGGTTGTTCCGAGTACAATCAACGAGACGTTGTGCGGCCGAAAATTGATCATCATCTTCTCTTGGCGTCTACCCAGGACGAATGAGTATGCCAGGGCCGAGAAACCAGACCCAATCTCGACAGGGCCTCCGCCAGCATAGTCCAGAACACCATACTTGTAGCCCCATCCGTTCACGTTCCACGCCCAGCATGCGATCGGACAGTAGACCAAAGTAGCCCAGAAAAAGAGGAATACCATCATTGGTAGGACGCGGCCCCGTTCAGCGACAGCTCCTGCTGTGATGGCTGCCGTTGTTGCACAGAATTGCATCTGGTCATGTGTGTCAATTCAATTTCCGCGTCACTCTAGAACACGGACGTACCTGATAAAAGGCATAGAGCAACTCCGGAATCAAAGGAGACCCTGGGCTTGGAGCCCCAAGCACGTTCATGAGACCGAAATGATTGAGTGATCCGATGAATCCACTCTTGCCCTGAGCCGAGAATGCCAGTGAATAGCCCCAGAAGTACCATTGAAACGTGATGACCGAGAAACTCGCCATGCATGCCCATATCATGCTGAGCGCAGACTTTCTTCGTGCAAGACCGGAATACAGAAAGCCCAGACCCGGTATCATGATCACCACCATTGCAGAGGCTATGATAATGTAGGCCTGGTCTCCGGAGGTATACCACTGGTTGAGATTCTCGACCGCTATGAAACGAGCATTGTTAGCCAAGTCATTGCTAGTATTGCCGTTCTCAAGTCCGTCCCAGACACATTCGAGGACAAGGTGATTGCGCGGTAGGAAAGACTGAACGTACAGGAATCACCCCCGATGAGCGGGTTGGTGCCATTGAACTGGGTCGGAGGCCCAATCCAGGAGTAGGAGGGAGAGAATCCGGAAGTGGCCATAATGACTTGGTCCAATCAATAACTTTGGAACGACGTCAAGAACGAAGACGTCCGAGAAACAGGTGGGAGGGAGCAATCAAGCACATGCAAAATGTTAACTTGTGTATCACCGCGCCGTATCTGAACGCCACCTGTCGCGAATGAATCGTCTGGCAGCTGTTACGAAGAAGCGACTGTCGTACACCCGGATCGGCGTTGATGGAGTGAATCAGTCGAGACAGCACATGGGAAGCCGCAACACTTTAATGCTCCCAAACCCAATCTCAGCCGACGCCACAAACCGGCCGATGGGAAGTCTTGTTATCAGCCCACCAATGGCCGAGGCCTTTCCCCATATTCTCGACCACGCACGGTGACCACTCACTGACGGGCAGGACCGGAGGATGTGCTTGTTGGAGCCCAAGGATCTATCCATCGTAGATCCCGGACTCCCCCCTGATGCGATATGCAGCCTCGCCGCGTTGCAGCTTTCCAAATCCCATGTCTCGGCTGATACGGCAAAAACGCTGGATGAGTGTAGAGACAACAACGAGCTCCGATCTCTCCGAGGGAATGAATTCCCGTGTCGGCGTGACAGTTGGCCCAGAACGGAACCAATCAAACCATGGGGCTGAACAACTGATGCTGAAAGCATAGCGCCTTGGGGCCTGCTGCGGTGTGGGATGACGTGGGGAAAGGACAAGGGAAAGGCAATCTCAACTGATAAGCTCGCTTCAGGCATAGCGCCCAATTAGAACAGAAGACTGTCATTGGCTGCATCCGACCTTATCTCGACCTCGATTGTCGAATTCGTTTGGTCAAGAGGCTAAAATCCTCGCTTGCTCCCCAGGCCGCTGTACTTCCACTTGGGATCGATGGTAGCCAAGCACGCTGAAAGGTCCACGCAAAGGGGCTGGAGGAGTCGTTGAGGTCATAGACTCGATAGATATATCAAGCCGTTCTTGTGTCGACAGAATCAATCACCGACGGCAAGATAAGGATTCCAAGGACACGAGGTTGACAGTCTTGGTGCCAAGGCGACAACATTAGGATGCACCTTCCTAGGCAGCAAATGTCATTCTACGGCTTACGAGGAAGAGCATGCTGCATGGTCATGTGCCAGAATAGTAAGATCGTCAGATTCGTGGTTCCTGCTCATTGTCAACGTCTATAATGCTATCATAATCAACTTTTGTAAAGCCATCAGTTCGGAATTCTTGCTTGCTTCCAGCAGCATTTTGGGATCCCGTGCCATGGCCAATGGGCGAGTGTGGCGTCGCTCCAGATCTTGGACCGATGCGAACAACGGGTTCCCTAGCATACGCTCCGATGAATTCCCTTCTTCATCGGCCGTTCCGCCAGGTGCTTGTGCTTGTGATCCACGCCTTTGCTCATGTGCTGCTTCTCGATCGTCGACGCTCCGGGTTGGAACGCTGCCAGATCCACCTCGTCCGTGTCCATCAACTGCTGTGTGATGGTCAGAATGTCCGCGATCAAGCGGTCCAGCAGGTCCATCGACATGCTCTCGCGCACCACAACCCGCAGGATCTCCGTCTTGTCGCACTTCGGGGGCAATGGGTAGTCTGCAACTGTTAGATGACTTGCAAGTAATTTCCGGATGGAGAAGGCATACTGGGGATAATGTACTGCTTCGCGCGCAGTAAATTACTGACGGCCTCCTGCTTCACGTGTGGGTAATCCTTCTTGAAATCGTCTGAAAGTCTGAAAGCTACAACCGGCAAGCCAGCGTTGTAGTCTGCGCTCGTCGAATCGGGTTCCAGTTCTTGTGGACCCTTGTATACGTGTTCTCCTTTCTTGCGGTGAATATCGCTCACGCAGATATACCACCCGCTGGCTTCTAGAACCTTGCTGAGAAGGCGTGCATTGGCGAGGCAATTCTCCATGATGGCGCGGAAACCGTCGAAGCCCAGGTGGATGAGGTTGTAATACTGGGCAATGATCTGTGCTCCCGGACGGGAGAAGTTGAGGGTGTACGATTCTTCAGTGCCTCCAAGGTAATGAAGCTCGAAGATGAGGTGCTTGGGCAGATAGGACTCATCGCGCCAAATGATCCACCCAACGCCGGCGTACACCAGCCCGAACTTATGGCCGGAGGTGTTGATTGACTTGACGCGAGGTAATTCGAAGTTCCTGTTGTTGTAAGCGAACCAACATCAATCAGCAGGTATACTTCATGCTCACCATTTCTTCCCACCAGCGTGTGCCTTAGTGAATGGTGCTATGAAGCCACCGCTCGCAGCATCAAGGTGTATGGGGATAGAGTTGCCACTTTCCTTCTCATACTCGTCCAATATATCTGAGATCTCCTCTACAGGCTCATAATGGCCGGTGTATGTACTCCCCAAGATCACGAAAACACCAATGGTGTTTTCATCGATGTTTTTCTTGACGAGCTTTGGATCCAGACGATACAGGCTGTCTTCGCTGACATCGAGTATCCTAGCTTCAACTTCGAAGTAACGAGCGAACTTCTCCAACGCGACCTGAGCGTTGGATCCCATGATGATATTAGGCTTGCTCTTGTCCTTCCCTTCAGCATCACGCTTCTCCTGCCAGCGTCTCTTCATGGCCAGTCCACCGAGATGGATGGCTTCCGAAGAGCCGGTGGTCGCGGTGCCAATAGCTGTCTCGCCTTTCTGGACGCCCCACAAGTGCGATATAATCGAAACACAGCGAGCATGCATTGCCATCATTGCAGGATACTCGTCAGCATCCGACATGCTAAAAATCTGTTAGAAATGTATAGCACCTCCCTCAAGCTGTTACGTTTACCTACTTCTTACTCAGGTTTTCAATCATCAATTGCTCCGCCTCCCGCTCCATATATGTCCCCACGAAGCTCGCCAGATTCAGATTTGGCCTGCCATCGAGGTCCAATTCGTCCTTCAGCATCTGATGTACCGCATCCGCCGGAGCGCCCTCTTGCGGGATCTTGAACTTGCTGAGTTCCTGCTCGCTGGCGTAGCGGGTGCTGTAAGGCGTAGTGCTGGTGGTAGCAGTCTTGTAGTGGGCACGGTGCTTGTGTGCTTTATTGTCGGAGTGGTGGAGCGAATTGATAAGGGCATCGGGATCGACCTAGAAACATTCCATTCAGCCTGTTGCATTGAAGCAGCTACGGGAGGGTACAGGGATGGGCGGGCGGGCGAATTTGGCGAATCTCGAACGAGGCTCAGAGAGGACTGGGAATTAGCAGGTGTAGTCTTACATGACGGGCGAGTCCAGCCATGACGGGCAGAGAGTTCTTTCGGTAGATGTTCTTAACGTCCTACTGAAGGTATCCCTCAAGATTTCAAAGATCACTGTCAGAGGTAGGGAGGAAGAACCGTAGTAGTAGTCGCAGTCGATCAAGTCGAGGAAGTGACTGCTCGATGGAGTAAGCTTTTCACAATTAATTGACTCGATTCAACTGTATCTGAGACTTCGAACGTCAGAAGTGAATTATTGAAAAAGGAACTTCACGAGAAACAAGCTTTCCAAGCTTTGACCAGATCGACACTACTGCGCCATGTCGCGGCCGCTCTTTCCGGGTGACCGCTGCCGCTGTCCATGAAGCGTGGGGTAAAGTAAGAGCTTCAGTCTGTGCGCAGAGGGCTGGAAGGAATGTATGCTGTGAATGCAAACACACCAATGCTTTTAATGAGATCGAAGATGAACGTAGAATAAACCAAGTCGTCCAATTTGTCCATCCATGCTAGTGTACCCTACCACAGCGTTTGTATATGGAATGCCCGCTCGCTAAACGACCCTCCCAGAAATCCAACGTAACTCCAGGAAAATGCCTTCTCGCAAAGTATGAAAAGATAGATCAGAGTGTGACGCCTCAGATCATGCCTCCCATACCCGCATCACTGCCCGCATAGCTCGCCGTCCTCGCACTCGGCTCCGCACTCGTCACCCTCACCGACTTCTTCTCCTTTCCCATTGGCGCCGTCAGTACCTGCGCCGGGCACACCACAATCTCCTCATCTCCTACCCCAGCCTCGTCCCCTTTCTTCACCACCAGAGGGAAAAGCACCATGCGCACGACCGCCTCCTGCGCCTCGAGCGCCTCGTTGGAGGTGGTTGTTCCACTGCGCTCGTTCATGAGCGAGGCGTTGAAGTAGACTTTGCGCGCCAGGTCGCCGTTCGTATCGTATGCTGGCTGCAGCGGCGGGAGCATCATATACTCGGCACGTTGCGTTCGCATCTCGACAGAGAGATCTACGGCAGCTCCGATGACCCTGCGGAGAGAGTCCATGGTCTGCTGCTGCAGGTGCGAAGGCGGAGGCAAGAACGTAGACAAGGTAGTGTAGATTTCGTGAATCACAGCTTCAGTGTCTTGCTCGCGTTGAATAAGGAAGGCTTCCCGTTTCGAGAGCAGCGTCAAAGTGGTCGCTCGCCATTTATGGACCGCTGTGATGGGTCCCACCTCCGAAAGCGTTTTCTCGAGCGACTTGAGCTTTTGGCGTTGTTCGCGGTCCATACCGAACAAGTAGCGCGTAAAAATGAATTCCCAAACCATGGTCATGACCACCGACATAAACACATCTCGCCTCTTTACTCGATCCGCTAGGTAGACGTCGACGTCTGACCCGTCCAGGATGGCGTTCTCCATGCGGTCGACCACTTTCTCATCCATGACCTCACTAGCCAGGAAGCACGCCTTCGGATCAGAAAACTTCGAGAAACGTAGCACCCACTGCTGCACGTGTTGGCAAAGCTCCTGGCATCGACTGTCGAAGTAGTCCTCGTCTCGATCTACGATGAATTCATCTTTCGACCTCGACTCCAGTATTTGCTGTTGCAATGCACGGACTTGGTTTTTCGCTGCCTCTAACTCATCTCTCACTTGGCGCAGCTCTGCATTCTTGCCCTCGACAGCGACGGATATCTCATGTCTAACGATCTCTTCCATGCCACCAGACAGATTGGAATGCTTTTGTCGGAGCTCGTCGAGCTCTCTCTCAGTTTCTTGCCATCTCTGGTGGGTGTCGGCATGCTCGGCCTCCAAATTGCTGTACCTTAGCTGATGCCCATCTGCGAGGTCACGACTGGCACTAAGGCTGTTGTTAACTTCCGCAAGTTGTGAAACCTGGCTCTGTAAGCCTTCCAAGATTCTTCGAAGTTCACTGAGTTCATCATCCTTCTGGCGCAAGAACAAATCACGTGTTTCGATGGCTTCCCGCAAGGCGTTGTTTTGCTTCTTCGAGTCTTGCGACACGTCATCGAGACTTCTGTCAGCTCTGTTTTTGGCATCTTTGAGCAGCCTGTTTTCCGACACGAGCTGATCGAGTCGACTTTCGAGGTCCAGTATTTGCGTGCTCTGACGTTTGCTCATACTTGGGGGGCGTGTGGAGCTGATGGGTGACCCTGGGAAGTCGCCTCTACCCTCCTACAAACATCGCATTAGTTGCCATCTCCATCTAAGGGAATTTAAAGACTACTTACATAGACATCAGCCATCTCTCCGGCCCTGCCCTTGCCCTTATCTTCAGAAGTATCGTAGATGTAGTTCGAGGTCGAGGACGAAGATGCGGCAGCTTCGCTTGTACTCGCCCGCTTTTTAGCTGCTTGGCGCAGATCCCCGCTAACGCTTCGATCAACCCGCCTTAAAGGGGGTGTGGCAGAATTTCGAAAACCAAGTCCACTGGCTGAACGGACTGTATCCGGCGGAGTTCTGATGATGGCATTAATGCTTTCACCGGACCGTATGCTCGCTCCACTGAACGAGCGGGTTGCTCCTTCTACTGGCTTCGGCGGAATACTCGACGCCGAGACGACGCTTTGCCGACCTGAAGCTTGCCGGTCTGTTGTTCGGCTTCTACTCCGCTCAAGATCGACAGCGTGTTTCTCTTCATCTACTGCTGGCCAAGACAAGCGAGAAATAATGTCGTCCGTAGAGACCATGTCCTTAGCAGGATGCTCAGGCAGCGGTGGAGAGCGAATCTGACGCTGAGTGTGACGGCGTGAGTTATTTCCTCGCTCTGGCGAGCCAACGTCTGAGAGTGATCGCCGACCCTTTTTTTGCAACGGCGACTCTTCAGGACTGTACTCGCTGATCGTGTTCAATCCTCCATGTGGCGTATCATCGAAGGCGATCGGGGTCCTCGGAGGAGAAATAACATCGCTATCGTGCGACGTTGGGCCCCCAAAGAGTGACTGATGGGGTTGTTGATGTGCTTGAGCGATTGGACTAGGAATGAATGTTGGGCTCAAAGCTCTGTCATGGTCCAAGGGACTCTGGGCGCGTAGTGGACTCTGTAATTGGACAGGGGGGTCTGGCCTGACTTCTCTGATTGAAGGTGATGACTCGAACAGAATTGACGATCGGTCTTTGGTAGTCGAGCTGACTGGCGAAGGTTCGTGGGGGTCATCATAGGCTAGACATGTTGTATCGAGGCCTCTGGGAAGGTCTGTGTTGGGCATTGGTGCTCCTTGCGCTCGGTTTCTTTCAAGACTGGCTTCCGAGTTGCCAGCGTGATTTGAGTCAACGTCCAAAGATATGTTCAAAGCACCCCTGGATGCTGTTCTTGGTCGCAGCATGGGGTCCTCCTCCATCCGTATCTTCCCACTTTGATCGATAGTCTCAAGGGAAGGATCAGTCGAGGTACCCTCTTGCCCCCTATCTGGTGCCTTGTTTTCATGTCCGTGATCGACCACAGGACTTGCTTCGGTATCTTGGTAACCACTGTCTCGAACCTCACGATGCACTGGAAGGCTGTCTGGTATGATGGGCGAATCCGAGACATGAACTGCACTGTCACGATTGACCATTCTCTCCGTGTGAGGCTGCTCCTCCGGAAGACCCACGTATTTAAATGTGGGGCTTCGCGCCCTAGGGGATCTAGGAGGTGTCGTGACAGGGCCAGTTGGCGGCGTTTGTTGAACATCATCGACACCCGGTTTTGGCTCAGCTTCCTCATCGTCATCACCCGCCCATTTGTTTTTCTTGCTCTTCTTATCTTTCTTCCCCGGCTTCTTCGAGCCTCGTCTTGTCAGCCCCTCAGCAACCGCAACATCAGCGCCTAGGGCACCAGCGGCAGCAAGCGCTTCCTTTGCCCCGAAATCACCACGCCAGCTAAGCTTCTTGTCTTCAAAATCTGCAGGCGGCGCCTGGGACGTGCTCCGTGATATGGAATCCAAGCCGCTGACGGTTCGGTCTGGCCGCGCCTCATTGGAAGGAATCATGTCCTCTACGGTCGGATCACGCTTCTTCGATTTCTTGCCTTTCTTGGCCTTGCTCGTTGATACAATAGTTCCATCATTCTCAGCCCGTCCAGAAGTAGATAGTACCATCCCAGCTGCTAACCCTGTTTCACTGACATTGGATTCTACATTGAACTGGGCCACATCGGGATTTCCATGTCGAGCTTCGCTAGCAAAACCCACTTCGCGGGTCTGATCATCAGCAGGCAGTATGCGCTCACGAGATCTGGTCCGCGGTTCCATTGGCATCTGCTCGCCTTGAATTGGTTGTAAGTCTTCGGTGGATGGTAGCAGTTCTGGATCGAGCTTGCCCTGCTCTTCGACAATTTCCCCATAAAGAGGCTGCTCACGAGGATCTCTTTCTCTGACTTCACCTGTGGATTTGCTGAAGTAGGGACTGGTTCTGTCAAGATGACAGGAAGACTCTGGTTCTAGGGCAGTGTACTCATTAGTCGGAATGTTTGTTATCGGGGAAAATGCAACAGTCTCTTGCTCGTTTCGTGTCGTGATTGATTTTTGGACATCCTTTGTTAAGGGCGCTGAAAGATCCGCGTATAAATCAGCCTTGTCAGGCCCGGATGCAGTAGAATTGTCATCCTCCCAGACGATTGGTTGTTGTTTCTTTTTTGCCTTTCTATCCTTCTTGCTCTTCTTCGTACTATTGATAACGCCGATGCTGTCTTCGTCCCCTACCGGAAGGCCTTTCGCACTTTGATGTTCTCGAATGTCCAACGTCTGATCCCGTAGAGGTATTGGACCCTCACCTGCAATATAAGCCGTTGATCCACCTTCCACATCACCTGAAAAAGGGATAACTCTATCTGCACTGTCAGTCACTAGGCCTAGATTTTGAACACCAGCTGGTCCGGGGATGTCCGTTGTAGTAAGGTCCATCGCTCGCTGAACCGCATCATCAGCAGCTGGTGTTCCTGGGCTGAGACCGTTGACGGGTGTTGCGGCAAACGGAGAACCTGCTTCTACAATCTCAGATTCGCTCTGTATCCTGACTGCTTCCTTGCGCTTCTTGTTTTCTTTCCTACCCTTTTTGACTGGCACGTCCCAAGCGTCACCGTCATCGACGAGCTCTGCGATAGGTTCAGTTGCTCGCTCAGCAGCAGCAGAGTTCTCTATTGTTCCTTTGGAACCTGCTTCGGCATTAGGCGGTTTTGCACCCTCGACAAGAGGCTGCTCGAGAACGGGCTTACCTAGCTCTTGCTCGTTTTGAGAAACGAAGTTCTTATCAGAAGAAACTGGTGGCTGGCTAAGCGGTGGCTCTGGCTGTACGGAAACGAGCTCCTCCTCTTCCAGATTGACGCTCGAGTATGCAGACTTCTTCGCTTGCTTGCTTTTCTTGCTTTTCTTTTTTGCCATAGAAAACACTTCTTCCTCCATCTCCACTATCTTCTGTGAAGGAGGGCTGCTTTGGTCAGTACGTTTAGCTTTCCAGGGCGGCTCTATCGCTTTCTCTTCCTCGAGGGCAACTTCAGGTCCCACATCTTCGAAGAAGCCTCGCTTGTGCGGATGTTCAGGGGAAGTTGAGGCAAAGACTGTATCATAAGTAGCCTTGGGCACATGCTCCGAAGCTCTTTCCCCCGTGGAAGCCACTTCTGCTGTCTCGGTAAAGTCCCCTGCCCCAGTGGGCAACGGGACTTCAACTGTCTGCGGTACATCCTCAGTAATGGCCTGCTCCGGAACTGCAATGTCGCCAACTCGTGATGCGCTTTTAGAGAAGTCTTCCGTACTGAAATTTCTCGTTCCCGTGGCTATCGACTCTTCGACTTTCTGCAGTACGTCCTCGGTAGTGGCGTGCTCTGGAAGAATTTCACCAATCACTTGTGGTGCGCTTTGAGCGATCTCTTCTTCGACATCCAAGATTTTGGCCTTTCTCGTCTTCTTCTTGTCTTTCCTACTCTTTCCGAAGCCGTAAGAAGCTTCATGGTCGGGCACGATTTCTGGGGTTTGAGCCATTGGATATTCATCTCTAGTTGAGGGCGAGCTAGGATCTACCGACCGCGATGAATCCTCAGTAGTCCGATCCGCTGGACCAATCTCTAGCCCGGGATCCGACGCCTTGGCCTTCTTCTGCTTCTTCTTGTCTTTCTTGCTCTTCTTGAGACTGTATGGGGCATCTAGATCGGAGTCAAGGTCGGGGGTTTGAGCGATGGGATCCTCCTCAGCTATTCGGGGTAAAGCAGAGGCAGTTGGAGGCAATGGCTTCTCGACCGTCTGCTGTATTGGTAGGGTGGCGGCGGTATGCTGACCCTCGAAGAATGACGATGAATTGCCGCTTTCCGCGACTCCTTCTCCCATATCGAAGGTCTGGGTTCCGTCTTCCGCTTGCTCGTCTTGCTGGAGTTTCTCGGAACTACGAATAGGGTCAAGCTCGAACTCGTGGCCTACTTTTTGTGAAGCTAATGGGTCATATGCTGGTGTGAGAGATGGGACTACCGACGGCATAGACTGCTCTTCCGTGTTTTCGGCTGACACGGCGCGCTCAGCGATGTCTAGGTCGTCGTGATCTTTCCGCGATGATGCATCGTTCAAGCTATTCATCTTTAATAGAGATGTTTTAAAGGGCAGATCGGGTTCGAACACCTGTTCTTCAATATCGGCTTCCGATGCTGGCGCAATTTGTTCTATTGCGGTCACGACTTTGTGTGGGTTTTCAGGCATCTCAGGGATTGGTTCTCGCTCCGCTTTAGAAGTAGGCTGTTCCAGCAAGGTCGTCGGTAGGGATGGCTGCTCAGGCTCGAAGATCGGATGTTCAAAAGCTTTTCGTTCTACTTGAGGCGGATCTGTGACGGATACTGATCGATTGAGGTCCTCAGCTTCATCAGCGGATCGCTCTGATTGAAATGCTGGCTGGTCGACCAATTCAGCGTTGTCATGCAATCTTGCTGTAGCTTCCAATGGCGCCTCATCGAGAGCCTTGGCACCGACAGCCGAGCGTTGGCTTTCAGGCCTTGCCAGGTCCGAAGCCTCAACTTCTTTTGGAAGCTGACTTGCTTTTAAGAAAGGCTGAACCAAAGCTTCGGCTAAAGATGACTGTTCGAATACACCATCCACTTTTTCTGAGGACCTGGATTCAGAGGACTGGTCTGGCGCTAATGTTGACGTCTCGAAGCTCTCAGCTTGGGATGAAATTGGCATAGTGTCGGCTGCTAAGGTTAGAGCGTCGAAATCTTTGGCTTTCTTGTTCTGTGAGGCAGGCCCATCATCACCTACAACATACTCTGACCCCTCAGTGACTATCTCTGTTGAACCTTTCTCTAGCGAATGTTGCAAGAGGGGAGCATCACGATCCTCCTTGGACTCTTGTTGAGCCTTGGCTTCAGAGTTGGGACCAAGTGTTTCAGGCTCTTCTGCCCAAGAGATAGCTTTCGACTTCTTGGCCTTCTTTTTGTCTTTCTTGCTCTTGGGAGCGCTCTCAAGCTCCTCTGCAACATCCCTCGCTGGCTCCGTGAAGGGTTCTTTGATTTCAACTTCAAGCGATGCGTTTGGGATGGCGAGATCGGAACCTTCTTTGCTCGTCAAATGAGCTCCATAAGCTTGTTCAGGCACAGCAGATTCGGGCTCGTCGGCCCAGGAGAAGACTTTCGATTTCTTGGCCTTCTTCCTATCATTCTTGCTTTTTGGAAGTTTCTCAAGTTCCTCCACGACATCCTTGACTGGTTCAGTGGATGGCTCTGCCAATCCGACCTGAATCGGTGTCTCTTGCGCGGCCACAGTGGGACTCTCTTCAAATCTCGGCTTAGCTCCATCATTTCGTTCAGGCGCAGCAAGATCCGGCTCATCATCCCAGGATAAAGTTTTGGATTTCTTAGCCTTCTTCCTGTCCTTCTTGCCCTTCGGCACGCTTTCAAACTCCTCTACGAGGCTTCTTGCAGGCCCGGTGGACGCCTCCTCATATCCTCGTTTGATCTGATCATGATCATCAATAGCCTTCGACTCTTCTTGAGATTCTCGATGATGATCATTATCGGTCCTAGTAGTTGCACCATCACTTGTCTTGAAAGGAACCTGCGCTTCTTTGAATTCTTCAATCTCTGGAGCAGTCTCTAATACGCCTGTGACATCTCTTGCTATCTGTTTGACTGGCTCGTCCAGCTTGACTCGAGAATCTGCTCGCACAGGAGTGGAGTCAAAGTCGGGTTCATGTCTAACTTTTATTTCGCTATTAGATACGGCATCGTCGAGATTATCTTCGAGCGAGGAGAAAGGCGCCTTCTTGCCCTTCTTCCTGGCTTTCTTGCTCCTAACGCCGTCCTCGAGGTTATCAGCGACGCTTTGTCCCGGCACTCCTACTAATTCTTGTTGTGGAGCAATGTCCATCTCTGGCTTAGGCAGGGCAGAGCCCACGTCTTCGTCGAGTCCCAAACTCTTCGCGTTCGTAGCTTTCTTCTTGTCTTTCTTGCCCTTGGGAGTAGCTACAAAATCATCCGCAATACTCGGCGGTGGCTCTTCAGCCGTGTCTCGCATCGAAGCAATATCAATCTCTGCAGTGACCTTTCTTTCAATCACTTGCTCTGTTTGAGGCTCCGAAGATCCCATACTCTCTTCCCATGACATCATAGAACTCTTCTTCCTACGCTTCTTATCCTTCTTGCGCTTGAGGTCGCGCTCGAGGATCATCGCATCATCCTGTTCCGGAAAGCTTGTCTCAAAATGTGTTGGCTTAGGCGACGGTCCCTGCTGGACATCTGAGATACCTTGGGAGCCCTGATCATCGGCCGGCGAAGACGTGGTCTTGTCTTCCCATCCCAGTGCTTTACTTTTGTTTGTCTTCTTCTTCTCCTTCTTGACTGTGAACTGGGACCCTGACTTGTCATTGCTAGCGAAATTGTCTTTCGCGCTTTTGCCGACGTCCGCCAGAAGCCAATATGACAACACTTCAACCAGAGGCTGAGCGACTTCACCTCCAGAGGCGAAGTCTTCGGTCGCTATTGCCCGCTCTTCGTCCCTTTCGCTTACTGATACAACAGATGATGGTTGTAGCTCGAGCTCATGAGGCTGCTCTGTTGAAAATGGATTCTCTTGGGTCAACGCTATGCTATCTTTAGTAGTTTCTGGATCAGCCAAATCGGGCGCGGATGGCTTCACTACTTCGCCACGGTTCAGCAATGGACATTCTGGTTCGACATCGGTCTGGTGACTCTCTATGTCATCCCCAGCCATTGCGGAGGGCTCCCATTGGTCATCAAATGTTACCTCTTTCGCGGAAACCAATACAGGTTCATCTGTAGCTAGTGCTAGTGGATCGTGTTTTGATGAGTATGGGTCTTCTTGGGCCGTTGGGGAGATATTTTTTCCTTGCTTGGGTACAGCCTCCGCATCAACAAACTCTCCCGATGGGTCTTCGGTGAGCTCACGATCCGCAATGGTTTCAGTAGCTTCAGGCGCAACTGTAATCGTCGGAAGGGTATCGATTGGGACTGATTGCTTCCTCTTGCCTTTTCTGTCTTTCTTCGACTTCTTCGTCGTGGAGTCTTCCACAGGCTCAACTCCGGATACTTCTACTTGCGCAAAGGTATCAGTTGCCGAAGGTTGCATAGGATCCTCCAAGACGTCTGGCGTGTTCGATTCTTCTGCAAAAATGTTCCGCCCCTTTTTGCCTCTCTTTCCCTTTTTCCCCTTTGGCATGTCCCACTCTGCTTGACCAGATTCAGCCGATGTCTCAGGCGACAACTCACGCCCCGACGCCACAACTGCATCACTTTCTTCTTTCGGTACACTAAGAGCTTCACTATATCTAGCATCGAGCATGCCTTGCCGGTGAGATCCCGGCACATATTCGGATTGAAGCATGCCTTCGACTTCTTGGGCGGTATTAGTCACAGCAACGGCAGCAACACTTAAAGAATCAGGAGGGTCGACCTCAGCGAAAGTTGGCAACTTAGCTGGTTTTCCCTTCTTGCCCTTTCTCGACTTTGTCTTGTATCCCCCGTCCCACTCGTCCTCCTCCAATTGCGCCTCAAGAACCGCGGGTAGGGCTCGCTCGCTGAAGTCTGCTTCCTGCTTCCTCTGGCTAAACTCACCAAGACCACTAACCTCCGACTGGTCGACGGCCTGGGAGCTCACTGTGTCATTTTCAATTTGGGCGGCATCTGCCGTTGCATTGGGTAAAGCTGGCGCAGTCGGCTCTCCCTCTACCTCGGAGGCGTTGTAGCTTGGTATCGCCACTTCCGCTAGGCTGCTCCTCTTCGACTTTTTCCCCTTTTTCTTCTTAAGAGGTGGCTCCCAAATATCATCATCCTGCGCTGCATCGTCTGTTGCGGGTGCCTTTACATTCAGGATCAGCGAGCCGCTGACAGCCTCAGCACCGCTCGCATCTTGGTATGCCGGCGTGTCTTTCGCGTCAGAGGTGGATATACCTGGGGTCGGGGCTTGAGAAGCGTCATTCTGCGGCTTTTGCATCTCTGCAACCGCATTCTCTTCTGGTCGAGAACTCATGGACCCTGGCTCCTCAATCTCATCTGGTTGAAGGAGCGAAGACTGGGCAGGATCGGTCACCGCTTCGCCCATCTTTAGCGGTAGGACTTCGATATCATTTCGAGGGATCTCCGAACTTGTCAACGCAGGCTCGGGTAACATAACTTCACCCTTGTCGCGGTGCAATTCGGTCGGTGGGAATTCGACCTCATCAGGCTGTACAAGTTCTGCTCCGTTCTGTTGAACGAGGAAATCGAGCATCTCAACATCCGCAATCTCTGAGACAATAGTCTCTACTGGCATGGGCTCAAGCTCGGTCCTTACCAGCTCATCCTCATCCTCATCAGGCTGCACCATCTCTGCTTTAGTCCGCTGAATGAGAGGATCCGAAGCGTCAACGTTCTCGAGTTCGTAGCCGGCACGTTGGGCTGGGCTAGGCTGGAGCTCGTTGAAGATGTGAGACCGCTCCTTTCTCTCGTTATAATCCTGCTTGCTCAAACGCGAATTGGCATCCACTGACCGATCTTGAGATGATGGCTTGAGCTCATGCTCATGCTCAAGGACTTTAAGATGGTCTGCAGGCTGTAGTACTACAGTGACAGGGGCTGTTTCGGGTTCCTCCGAAATAACGTTTACACTGATCTCTGTAGGCTGATTCTGCTTGCTTTCTCTGCCTCTCAAATCTTTCTTGACAGGAAAAGCAACGAACTCATTAGCGTACTTGTCCTCGGAACGGCCAGGCTTTACAACTTCGGGATATGTTGGCCCCACCTCAGCAATAAGGTCCTGCAGTGGTGAGTGAGTAGCGAGATTTTCAACATTGGTAGTGGCATTTGTCGGCTCCTGTGGAGGCGTGTCCACCGATGGTTGCTTGTCAAGTACATCACCTCGGAAATTAAGCCCAGAAGGCTCTTCCATTGTAGTCCCATTGGTGTTACCAGTAGGTTCTGCAACGATGTTTGATTCGGATAAGTCGAAGAGCTCTGAATATTCTTCCCTTGGCAGGGGAATATCCTCTGGGGAGATAGGATCTTCTACGTCAGGAGCTGATGGCAACGCCTGAGTCTCGACGGTGCTTGATTCGGATAATTCGAGGAGCTCCGAATATTCTTCCCTTGGCAGGGGGATATCCTCTGGGGAGATGGGGTACTCTACGTTAGGAGCTGATGGTAACGTCGGAGTCTCGATGGTGGTTGATTCGGATAAGTCGCGGAGCTCTGAATATTCTTCCCTTGGGAGGGGGATATCCTTCGGGGAGACGGAGTCTTCTAGGTCAGAAACTGTTGGCAACGCCTGAGTCATGTCTACCATGATCTCTGCTTTCGCGGCATGTTGTTGAGCAGGCCTTTGCAAGGACTGAGATTCGGTCGCCACAACGGAAGCTTCAACTTGCTCGTCTATCGGTAAGCTATTGTGCTCTTTCCTACCCTTTTTGGACTTTTTGCGAGCCACAGTATCAGTCCACATATTAGACTCAGTGTCCGGTTGTACGTCTTTATCAACGCTTTCCAAGTCGATCTCTTGGTCTTGGACATCATTGCTCAATTTCTGAATATTGTCAGGGGCGGCTGCGGGCTCAATTTCGGGCTTGTAGATCTGCTTCGACCTCTTCTTACCTTTTTTACCTTCCTTAGTGTTGGACGAACTTGGCTTGAGCTCAGCCCTTCGCTCTCCCGGACCGCGGCTGACCTCTAAGTCTTGAGTAGTCTGATCATTGGTGTCCACAGTGCGAATGTCACGAAACGAATCATCTTCATGGATTGGGTTTGCTTCCTCCAGAACGTACGATTGAGGCTCATCAACGATGGGATCAACGCTAATCTTGTCATCTCCTTCAATCGTTGGGTCACTGAACCCGAGTTGACCAGGGACTAAAGAGGTTTTCCTAGATTTCTTACCGGACCGAATCTTGCCCTTCTTGGTCTTTGTTGGCCACTCCTGCTCGATCAGAAGTGGATCTTCGGTTTGAGTTGGAGCTCCTACACTGATGCCATCTTGAGTAGTTCCGGCGACACTGCTCATTACATTGACATCCTCTTCCACTGGCATCTCCTTTGGCAGAATCTCGCTGGGTTCGGAAATAGGCGCAACTAATGTCTCCCGTTGCTGTTCAGTGCGAAGAGCTTCTCGCAGCGCTGTCTCTTCTCCCATGAAATCAATGCCCTTGACCTGCTGTGCCATAGGTGTTGCTGATGGCAAGACGTCCTTTGACTCGGTTCGAGAAGCGACGGTACGTCTTCTCCTTTTGCCTGATTTATCTGCGCTGGACTTCTTCGGTGACACTGGGGTAAACCAGGAGTCGACGGCGTCTTGCGCATCCTGTTCTTGGATCTCACGTTGCTGTGCTGCTGTCAATGTCTCCACCTCAGGCTTCATCGACCTTGCCTTAGTTTCTAGGGCTTGCCGAGCTGATTCATCTCCAACGACAGCGGCAAAGTCCAGGAGAGATTTGCGGCCAGAACCGTCCTCAATTGAATGACCTTCAGATACTCTCATGAAATCGTCGACATCTTGCGATAACTTTTGCTTGGTACCTGGCTCTTGTTTTCCGTTCATTTGAAGCCTCTCGTCGTACATGGAGCCGCATACCTGCGTTCTCGACTTGTTCTCCTCGTGCTTGGCTGCAAGCAAAGAACCCGCGGCGGAGGCTCCTAGTACAGCTCCCAACGTGATACCTCCCAGGCTCGGTAGACTACTCTCTGGTGTCATGTGAATTTGTACAGATGAAGGCTTGCTACTTTGCGGAGGGACTTCCTCATCGCGTTCAGCCTTTGTTACATGCTGTGAAGGCGCGAATCCTCTTGGGGCTCCTGTCGCCTGTTGCGAGGGCGCATCATTCACAGTGGGAAATGATGCAGCAGTAGGCGTAGTCTGCTGTGAGTCAAGGAGACCAGTATCCGTGCTAGCGCGTGCAATATCGATAAGTAGACCATCGCCTAAGTGCCCATCTTCACCATAGTATTCTATGGTGTCATAAAATTCTGAACGATCGGACGCAGCCTCATCAGGATCTCGCACCGATGAGCTCCTTGACGTCGTATGACTCGAAGGAAGGGAAGGATACGGTTCTTCGAGCGTCGGCTCTTGCTTGGGTCCATGCCTTTCGACTAGCCAAAGCGGACGGAATTCGTTTGATGATTTGAACTCCGTGGATCGGGGACGGAGCTTAGGGCGAGATGGTAGAGTGTCTGGTGTGGATGGCGTCTGCGGGGCGGAAGGCGAGGAACGGGCCACACCGGGAGAAGCAGGTGGCACACGGAAGTGGAAGGGTATCGCAGTCGAGGACGGTGAGACAAGTGGAGACTGGTTGTTGCCTGCCTTCTGAAGTTCCGAGACGCGTTCTGCTTGACCGTCGGCTCTCCTAGTCGGGGAATTTGGTAAAGAAGTAGAGCTAGGAGGATATCCACGTAAAGGCTCGGTAAACAGGGGCGAGGATTGACGCCTGTCCATATCACGTGCTCCTATAGGCTCTACAGTGAGAGGTATGTCAGGCGGCGGCGGTATTTCCCGGCGCATCCCTAAAAAAGACAATGGCCGTGTGTCCTCGTTGTGGTCGCGCTCTGTGGAATCAATGGGCGGTCCGCCGTCGGTTGTTCCTGGCTGTGCATCTAGGTTGGGAGCATCATCGCGATCCTCGGGGTAGGTCAGCCAATCATCGGTTGCTGAGGAAGGGGCACAACCAATTGAAGCCGGTGTAGATACCTTGGCCGGTAGGTCTTGGGAGATCCTACCTGAGTATTCGGGGAAGCCGCTGTCAGGGCGTCTGCCCTTTTTGTCAAGGTCCATGGGGGCACCATCGCCATCAACACCTCCATTGACTTCAGAGGGATCTATATCCTCAATTTCACGCTTTCCTTTGCGGCCCTTTGACTTCTTGCTCCTCTTCTTTGGTTCTTCGAAATCTTCGAGATTTTCTAGGATAGGCGCCTCCTCGGAAAGTCCTTGTTCCGGAACATCCTGCTTTATCAACGCTTCAGAAAGACCGAGAAGACTATTATGGCGCTGATCCTTGGTTCTTGTCGTGGTCTCGTCCAGTTCGTCTCGAGTAATCGGTGCCGAAATTACCGATTCTTCATCGCCGAGGCTAAGACTGCTACGGTTTGCCTTTTTCTTGGATTTTCTGCCTCTAGTAGCATCGGTATAGATAGGGGCAGACGCTGCAACCGAGGGTGTGTCCTCTGGAGCTTCCTGCGTTCCACAGGATGAAGACTCCAATTTAGTTTCTCGAGTCTCTGGCTCCGTGACTACAGCACCTGATGGCTCCTGTGTCTCACCGAAAGACTCCTGCTCAGGTGCACGAGCGAGCTCATAGGACTTGGCTTTCTTGTCTCTCTTCTTCTTCTCCTTTTTACCGATTTTTCGCTCAGGCTCCCTAGAATAATGAAGCGCTTCTTCTTCTACAAAACTTCCAGGCATGCTTGATTCTGGCAGGTCGCCCTCGACGAAGCCTTGTTGAGGAGGCACGTCTGATTCGCCCAACGGCGCGTCCGAGCTAAGATCTAAGACAGAATGGGTGAAGGAGCGGCGGTAGGTCCCGGGCGCTTCTGTCCCTGGAGGCGAATCTCGACGTCGAAAGCTCGGATCATCAACAACAATAGACGGGTCTAGTCCTGCGTCCTCCAAACCAGCTGCCAACGTGGCGGCGAAAACAAGATCATCACCGAAATCCGCCGTAGAGCTGGTTGTGTTGGGCTCAGTAGGGTTTGGCGAGTCATGCGCGCTATTCTCATTTTTCGTTGTGGCTGTTGGAGGCCCATTCCTGGAATCTTCTTTCTTTGGCGATTGGATAGCTTCGTCGCGGCGTTCTTTGGGCTCAATGATGGTGTACTCTGGCGTGTGATGATCATCCGTGATGACAGTATAGGTACTTATTGGAGGAGGTACCTCTGTGCCAAGATCTTCAGTGGTATCGTGGGGCCGCATGACTGGCGATAGGTCTCCTCTTTCGGAGCCAGCTAGGCTGCTTGGTTGTGGGCTTGGAGCAATAAGCTTTAGCTTTGGAACCCATGGAGGCGGGATCGGATCCGGATTGATTTCTTCGCCATTGGGTCCGAAGGTGTAGGCTGGTGCTTCCCGAGAGTCGTGGAAGCCCCTCGGTTCTATAGTAACAACTTCTGGAACTTCATATGCGCCAATGGTATGGTCGGCGTCGGCCTCCGCTGCTTCCTCCTTATACCTAGGAGCTCTAGACAACAGTTCGTGGGGTATGAAAAACTCTCTATAATCCTCATGGCTTGAGCTTCGTTTGAACGTGGCTAAATCCTTCGCCACAGACGTTTCTGGCCCTTGGGCGCTGGGCTGTCCTTCCTGTCTGACCTCCTCGGACGTCTCCTCAACGGCCCCTGCAACTGCTGCACGTTCTTCTCTGCGCCGACGTCTTCGCTCCCGACGTTCGACCTCGTCGACGTTGGATCTATCACTGATTGGTGGGTGCGCTTTGATCGCTGCTCCAACGACGGAAGCAATGCCCGCAGCAGCAATGGGCGAAGTCCACGAGCCTCGCTTATCTGGCCATGATCTTTCATCGCGACGATCTTCATGTAGATCAGCCCGCTCACTACGCTCTTCGTACCTTTTCGACCCAGAGTTCCGTCTTGAGCTTTCGCTCGGATCTTGTTGGTCATGATCACTTGCTTTCTGGTCCTCCGAGCCACGGCGGTCTCTACGATACTTTCGTTCTCTGTCCTCTTCCGCTTGCCGCCGCCTATCCCGACGATCCCTTTCTGCTTGTTCTTCGCTTAAATTGAAACGAACTGCAGCGGGGGCGTTTCGGGGAGCACCCGACTTTCGGGCTACAGCTCTGTCTGACGATCTAGGATCGTATGCGGCTGGCGAAGAATATCCCCTACGAGGCTTCGGTGCCGTAGTCATATTATCGAAAGGATTGCTAGAAGGATTGGCTTTTTCAGGAAAGCTGCCAGGTATATGGAATGGCGAAGAGGCCTCATAGGCGCCGTCTTGGGGGGCGATTGACGATGGCCGTCCTCCATAATGCGGTTGCGAAAGTACGGAAGGCCCAGTGGGCGCACTGTAAGCATGTTCATAAGGGGTTTGTGTAGAATAGACCGTTGACGAAACCGGTGTGACCGGTTGAGGGTGCTGAATCGGAACAGGTTCTGGTCGAGCAGTCCTCTTGGGGTGGGATGGGTCGTTCAATATCCCCGGGCCTGCCGCAACATGTCGCGACGGGTCAGACATAGGTGTAGGGTACATCTGTTGGAGTGGAATACTGCTGTTGCTATGCATGGTGATCCCATTATGGTGAATATCTGGATCGTCGTGCCGCTCCTGCTTATCTGATGATCGGGACTTCTTCTTACTACCCCATCGCCAGCCCCACTTATTCGTTCCCGAGGACTCGGAAGAGAGTGAGCTTCTACTGTCTCGTCTTCGGACAGAGTCACCATATGCCAGATCAGAATTAATGCTTTCATCTTCGTCCAGAGCAGACTCCCATGGATCTTCGTCAAATTGGGGTGGAGACCGTTTGTTTCTCCTTCGATGGTCCAAGCCTCGGCCACTCTTTCCTTTGGATTCTTTGACGGCCACCAGGTCACCTTGTCGCCTCGATTTGTTGCCCCGGCGTGTCTCGTTCAAAGCGAGCGCTGCGGCCGCTGCACCGAGACCCGCTGCAGCGAGTTCGGCTTTTCGATGATCGTCTTTGGAGTTTCTTCGTGTCCGGCGCTTGGGCTTTTCAGAGCGAACACCGGACGCGAGGTCCTCGTTAGAGGACGACGAAGTTGAACTACTGAAGCTGAAGAAACCCTTCCTCTTCTTTTTGTTCTTCCTCTCTTTCTTGTCAGACGACCGGTGCTGGTCTGGACTTCGCTCACGATGGTTGTGGCTTCGTCTCACGGATACCTTCTCAGTCGGATGTTCATGATTTTGAGCCTTAGAAACCATCACCGACGACCCAGTAGCGGCTCCAAGTGCAGCCTCGCTACGACCAGCTTTTCGGTCTTTGGAAAGCGACCGTGATCTAGACCTTGACCGGTGTCGAGTGCCGTGCGAGTCCTTAGTATACACCCGACCGTCGCTGATGATGCCCGTTTCGATACGCTCGCTTGACGAATCTCGTCGACGTGATTTAGTCTTAGATGATCTTCGCGTAGTGCCACGAGAAGTATAGCTTGTTCTGTCCGAAGACGACGCTGCATGAGACTTCTTAGTATACCCACTTTTGACACTGTAAGTGTCATTAGAAGCATGCTTTTGGTTGAACAAACTCTCCCCGACTTTGGCTAAGCCGTATCCCGCTACGCCTGCTTCGAGCCAGGATTGCTTCTTCCTGCGTCGCTTTTCACTGTCTGATGACGAATATCTGCTGTCTTTATCGATACGATTACTGCTGCCCAAACGATCGCTTGAGCGTCGACTCCGGAGGTGATGCTTGCGGGGCGCATCCCTTGAAGTTGATCCAGGCTCAAAGCAGTCTCTACACACTCCGATATATTCTGTGTACTCTTCGAATTGGGCTACCCCTTCAGGATCCTTGAAGAAGTCGACGAACTTGGCCAGTGGCCCACGATGGCGATGCCGCTGAGCCATCGAACCACTTGCGAAACCTTGCGAGGTAGGAGGATATTGGGGATCAGAATGATGATTGTGGTGATATGCTGCCGCCGCGAGTCCCGCGGCTCCTGCTGCATATAGAGGTACATTAGAAGAGTGGATGGTTTGCTTACCTGGGTTAGAGGGCTGGCTGGAATGCGAAGCTGTACTGTACGAGCCGTTGACGTATGAGGGCGGCCGCTGGCTTGCGAATGATTGGCCGCTCCCAAAATTCGAGGAATGGTCGGGGTGCTGACTGTGTGATGTTGATTGGGCTTCCGTATAATATCCTGATGCAGCTCCGGCTGCTATCGCGCCCAGGGCGGGTATTGCTGAGGATGCCGGGGTATGGTGACCGTTTCCAGGATGAGTTGGGAAGGTGGAGGAGGAGGGCGCATTGGGCCTCGCAGGATTGTATTGCGAAGGGATTGTTTCTGCTTCGCTCTCAAAATCCCCGCTGAAGAATGATGCAGCTGCCCCTACATGGCCTGTAGCGCTGGGTTCAAGTGGAGGAGCTACGGTGGATGAGGCAGGTTGTAGATGAGGTTCAGCCCCAACTATCAAGCTTGGCTGCTGAGGCCTAACACCGGGCTGCATTGCCACCGACTCTCCAGTATCTCCATAGTAGTCTGCTGCAAGCCCTGGGCCTCCTTCGCTGACAGCCATCGGTGGCCTATATGGCTCAGCGATACCCGAGGGAAATTGGCCTGGAAACTGGTCGGGAACGTGAGCTGACATGGGAGCTGAAGCCGAGGAAGGCCCTCCCACGAAGCCAGCACCATTTTGGCCTGGGAATTGCATGAAGCCAGGCTCTCCGATCTGATTATTGAAGTCGCCACGGGTCCTTTCAATCGAAGCGCTGTACCCGCCGACCTCTTCCCCTAATCCACGAACATTCATGCCATCCTTCTCTTTGTTATCCCTCCTGTCTCTCCTTTCCCGCTTCCTCTCATCTCTGTCTCGGCTCGCTCGCCTCTCCTTCCTATCGCGGTTTCTCTCTGGGCTGGGTGTACGCTCCATCCTTCGCTCACTCTTGCGCTCACGAGCACTTGCGGGGTTGTGCTCATCCCGGCCCGTCTTTGACTTTGGCATTTGGCTCGTAAGACTTGCATTTCTAGCAACCTCGGGAGGTGGATAGGGCTCCCCAGTCTGATTGCCGGAAGCCGTCGCGTAGCTTGAGGCAATCGAAGCGGAGGCGGTGTCAGTGAAAGTATTTCGTGTAGTCGAAGAGTAATTTTTAGGAGTAGGGTGAAAAGTTGGATCACGGTCGTCACGCCGTGATGATTTCTGGGCTGTACTCGAAGACGCTATTGATCCTGAACGTTTGCGCGTCGATCGCTGCTCGTTCTCTTTGCGCCGGCTGCTCTGAGAGTGTGAATCCTTCTCTGCGTCATTTGATTTGCCAATGATCCGATTCCACATGGTACTCTCGATACTGTATTGAGAGACCGAGAAGTATTGTGATTCGTGCTTCGAATGACTAGCTGCTTGTGCCAACTCACTCCTGAATGTAAAGTTTCAAGGATTTACGCGTTTGTCGAGGAGTTTGGTTCGATCTATTAATCTACGGGAACTTCAATATAGACAAAATGGGTATCTATAAACAATGTCATAAGTCGTCAGTGGCCAGCGTCTAAAGCTTCAGCATGAGCAATCTGAAGGAGAGAGGCTCGAGGGGCTGGTTTGCAGCTTGCAGCTTGCAGCTAACGTTAGCGTTGGTGTCTCGGGTGTAGGCCGATCTAGGGTTGGAGTGGATCTGAGGATAGTGCACTATTGCTCAGATAGATCAATTTTCTAGAATTGCGAGCATCCCAGATGTAGATATAGCCGTAGTTGTCACCTTGACACGATCTCCCAAGCAATTTTGCGCCATACAGCAACCCAGCTTTTATCACTAATAATAACCATGAGAAATCGGGAGAGGATATCAAGGATTCCGCTCTGCAACGCAACAATACATCAGGAATCAGTAGAGTAGTTTTGATGTCGTTGACTGGTAGTACAGTGTAGGGAGAAATTGAGTATCTTTTGCGGCGGACATCACCTGCAGTTTCCGTTTGAGATATGCAGAACAAGGTAGGATACCGTTGTCCATTCTCATACTATCGATGAAAGCCAGCACCCGAAGTTAGGCTCTGGAGAGCCCAATTCTATCTATATTCCTTCCAAAAGGCATCGTTGAGGTCACCACTGTGCGCTAAGCTATGCAACGAGTGTAGCAAAAGAGACGCAAGAAACAAAAGGGGTATGAGGATATCAAATATAGACATGTGTCCACGTCGACAAGTCCCCAAGCTCTTGGTTAAGGCCGGCTTAAAGACGGGATCCACTGGTTCCATTCGCCTTCCCAACATCCTCGAGCATCCCACCAACCTCATTTTCTAATCTCTGGGTCTCCTCGAAGGGATCGTACATTTTCGACCGGACCCACTTCTCAAGTTCTTGGTCGCCCATACCTTTGAGCTGCGTTTCTCGGTCTACGCCTGCTTCTTGCGCAGCCCGGATGACCCCGATGGCAACCAGCACGCTCACATCGCGAATGCGCTCGATTTCTGGGTACAGAAGGCCTTGCGCGACTTCCGACTTATTCAAAGCGGTGCTAAGCGAAGTCGCAGAAGCGTAAATCATAGACTGAGTGACCATTGTGGCTTTGCACAGTATGGTTCCCAAGCCAATGCCGGGGAAAACGTACATGTTATTTCCTAGACTGCATCAGTATGAAAGTGCGGTATGATCTTCATGTAGTATCTCTGGGGCTTGTGCGAGAAAGACATACCTTGACCGGCGTAGTATGTTTGTCCCTTGTATTCGACTGGATCAAATGGGCTTCCACTTGCGAAAAGCGCCTTGCCATGCGTGTGCTTGACCGCGTCCTCAAAAGTACATTCGGAATTTGCGGATGGATTCGACAAAGGAAATATGATCGGATGCTCGTTCCAATGGGCCATCTTCGAGAGAATGTCGGCAGTGAAGGCGTTTCCGTCCGTTGACAAGCCCATCAAGATGGTTGGCTTGACATACTCCACGACTTGTGAGAGGTCTTTGTACTGCTTCCCACCGTTGTCGGATCGGGAGAAGTAAATCTTGTGATCTGCTAGCTTGTCGCCTCGGTCGTTGGTGACGAGACCCTTAGTATCTACGAGCCAGAAGCAGCGCCTAGCTTCGTCCTCGGTGAGACCCTCACACTGGAAATATGCCACAATCTGCTTAGCTACGCCAACGCCAGCACTCCCCGCACCGTAGAACACTGCTCTTTGATCTTTGACCGGCACACCGGACATCTTCACGGCACTGATGATACCAGCGAGTACCACCGCACCCGTGCCTTGTATGTCGTCGTTGAAGCAGGTGTACTTCTTTTGATACCGTTCAAGGGCTGGGAAAGGATTCTTGAAATCCTCGAACTGGACGATGATGCTTTCGGATTGAGGTCAGTGAACTGAAATCTTGGATAAGCCCATTGCACTCACCCTGGCCACTTCTCGTTCAAAGCAACCATGAGCTCATCCATAAACTCCAATTCTTCTTCCGACGTTCCTTTTTGCCTTCGGGTGCCTAAATACATCGGATCTTCCAAGTTGGTCTTGTTATTTGTGCCTAGATCGAGCATGAGTGGGAGAGTGGCATTCGGCCTGATTCCAGCACAGCCAATATATAGAGCCAATTTGCCGATGGGTATACCCATCCCATTGATACCAAGATCGCCCAGGCCGAGAATGCGTGATCCATCGGTGACCACGGTCATTTCGACGTTCCGTTGCGGCCAATTGTGCAGTACCTGGGCGATATGCCCACGGTCCGAGTAAGACAGGTAGAGCCCTTCAGGCTGTACGTAGTTGTGTGACCACTTTAGGCACGCTTCTCCGACAGTCGGGGTATAGATCAAGGGTGCAAGCAGCTTGATATGCTCTACAAGCAGCCGGTAGAAAAGATGGATATTGGTATTTCGGAGGCCACTGAGATATAGGTACTTTCCGATATTCTCAGTCTTCTGTGCTAGCTGCTTGAGACACCTCTGAGCTTGTATGTCGCTGCTTTCGACGCGCGGAGGAAGGAGGCCATGAGTTCGGTTGAACTTGCGAACAGCGATGGAGTGCGAGGTGTCAAAGTCACCCGGTTGGGGATTGCTAAAAGTATTAGACATGGTGGACTGCAGTCGGGGGTTCGGAAGAGTTTGAGCGTCTCGAGATCTAGAACGCTTTGAGTTGAGCAATGGGTTTTCTGATACAATTCTGTAAGATAGACGGCGACGAAAGAAGCAAGCTCCAAAACTGCTTTGCATTAAGCAACGGTGTGGGGCTATGTTAAAAAGGGAAAAACGGGGAAGAAAAGAAGAGATGTCGAGCAATTTCCTCCGCACCTTCTCTTTCGAGAAGATAAGTACGACCATCCGGGCAGGATCAGCCTTCAACAGAAGCAACTCGGAGAGCCGTAAAGTGACAGGGGATGGTAGGCGCTACGGGTAGATCAACACGCGGTCAGCTTTCACCGTTGTTCACCGAGGTGGGCATGGAGATTGGGTGGCTGTTCCTGTGGAATTGTAATCCTATTCATACATGGATTGTACGAACAAAGTATAAAGTAAAATGAAATATGCAAGCAACTGTCCCCAGATGATTGATTTATCGAAGCATGGCTGTCAACTGTCAAGTCCGAGGTTCGCGAGAGGCCCAATTCCATCGTTCAGACCTCTGTTCGTTCCCGTCGCGCTTGCCCCTTTCAAGCCATTACATCACTCGCACCGCATCACACTTCCTATTGCCCAACACGGCTATGCCGAGCTATGGAGTAGGCGCAGGATTCGACGTATCCTGCTTGCATGTGCAACACCAGGCTGCCATAGGCCATTACGTCCATATCCTCTGCAATCAGACTCCGAGCCCATTGAGCCTTTCCCTCTTATCTACTTTGAAGCTTGTTCAAGCTGTTCGCACAGTAAAAGGATCGAGTCTGTGCCCTTCCACGTACCTGGACACGGACAATTAGAATGTCTTCATGCTTTGGCTTCCGCAAGTCCAAAGGCGAGGATACAGAAGCTCTACTTCCACAGTATGATGACGATACGAGCTTGCAGCGGAGCCTGCACCAGAAGATGCACTCGTATCAAATGCTTCGAGCTTTGTCCAAGGGATTCATGCCCTCCACAGAGCAGCTTATCGTCAACCTACGTACCCTGTTAGCCTCAGACGTTCTCAATCCGGACAACCCAGACTTGAGTGACTCCGGACGTCTTCTACTGAAATACTCGAAGCAGTGGCTGACTGCATTCATTGAGATCATACGTCACAAGAACGACGATGACCAGATACAAGACTTCATTTGGTACTTGTCCAAATCTAGGATCTCTCTAGACACCGAAGATCTCGCCAATACTGCTTCCAAGGTCAAGTCAAAGGCGGACGCTACTGCAGGTATATATTCCTTGTCTACGGCCATCCAAAGTTATTCTGACCTCTTTCTTAGCCTACGAGAGCCTTCGTACTGTCGGTAGTCTTCTCCTCACGAACTCTGATTTCCGTCTATTCCTTGGCGACCTGGGCACGATTGGACGCCAGGTCTTTGCAGATACCGCTTACTCTCTCTCGAATGCTGCCCAGGAAGCTGGTAAGAAGCTGGAGCCTTCAGAACAACATTCGAAGGCACTGGAGAAACCTGGGGCTGATGAAGGGTCACCACCGTCAGCGGATGATCTTGGCCATGAAGCAGCCGATGTATCCAAAATCGTGGGCAACGGTTTGGCAAAGACTGGAAAGGATGCCTTGTCGAGTGCCAAGGAGAACATCTCGGGCGATCAGAAGGAGACTTTATTGAATCGGTTGAAGGAGGCTGTCATCAAGCTACGAAAACGCAATGACTATTCCGATTCTGTGTCGACAATCGGAATTTTAATTAAACGCTACGCCCTGGCATATTCTAGAGCAGCGGATCAAGCAGTGAGCACTGCTCAAGATGATGTACACACCAACGCCGAGCTTGACACAGCCGTCAAGAATTTCTGGGCCCTCGTCAGTTGCTTTGGGGAGAAGGAGCAGTGGAAACTGCTCGAACAAAAGGCCAATAGAGTCATGGAACACTCTCAGACGGATCCAGAGTTTGAGAGTCTCATGACCGATGTTGGAAATTCGGTGCAGAAGCTAATGACAGACCCTGACTTTTTCGAGTCGGCGGATAAGAAGATCAAGGAGCTTCGTGAGAAAGCTAAGGAGGTCGGCACAGAGTCTACGCTGCGCAAAGACATCGAAGAAGCTTTTACTCAGATGCAGGAGACCTTCCGCTCCGTCGTCGAGGACGAGGATATCTCTAAATTAATCTCGATAACTACAAGGATCTTCAACATCCTGTCGCCCGTTCATGCCGCAGCGAACAAAGACCTTTTGGATGACTCCATCCATGTCTTTGTTCCTCTTCTGATCCAAGCGATCCAATACATCCCTATTCCACGTCTCGAGGTCTCCGTTCCAGAGATCGACATGCTCCTAGAAAACCTCATAATCGAGCCTGGCCGTACTATCAACAACACTTCTTTCCTCCCCTACAAGCTACGTGTCGAAACTTACAACGACCTCGAGATCCGCAAAGCCAAGTTCCGCACCACCTCTTCGGTCACATCGCTTGTCACCATCAAGGTCGATGGGTTTTCCGTGCGCGCGGACGAGGTTGGGTTCTGGCTACGTGCCCACTCCGGCATCTTCCGCCTTGCTGATGAAGGTATCATGTCATTCCAGCTCGACGAACGCGGAATTGATATTGCATTGGACGTCGAACTCGGCCAGGAGAAGCTCGAGAAGATGCTTACGCTCAAAGCCGTCAGAGTTCATGTGCACAAGCTCTCCTACAACCTTCGCAAGAGCAAGTTCTCTTGGCTGGCTTGGCTCGTCAAACCCCTCCTCCGCCCCATCGTCCGCAAAGTCATGGAAAAACAGCTCGCTAGCGCCATTGCTGACGGCATCCATGCCGCCAACCGAGAGTTGCTCTACGCGCGTGAGCGGCTGCGAGCGACACGTATTTCGGATCCACAGGATCTCAGAACGTTCGTCAAAGCCATCATTACTCGCTTGACCCCAGAAGAAGACCCAGATGTGTACACCGCTGTGGGTGTCAAGCCCAGCAAAGGCGTCTTCAATGGCGTCTATGCCCCAGGAAGCGTTGTTAAGCTATGGGAGGAAGAGGCGAGGCGTGCTGGCGAGAGAGTGGATGACTTCTCTGCGAAAGGGTGGAGGAACGAGATCTTTGATGTGCAGGCTGCTATGATGGGGCAGTGAGGTCACAGTGACGAGAGCTTTCGCTTCGAGATTGTTGTTGGTATGCTTTTATATGGGCCTAGCAATATGGCCCTCTTTTGCATGCGCGCTATTTACGAAAAGTTCGGAAGACAGATGGGCTATCGCCAAAAATTGTATGAACCTGAGGGCTTGTAGCTGGATGGTAACGAGGAGTACATTAGTGGAAAAGGAGCAATAGCTTGATAGAAAAGAATGATATCGATTGTCCTACCTGTGACATGCGATATATCATAGCAACTAGAAGCCTTGTCGATACATAGAATATCAAGTCTCCAGTTCTGCCAGCAATACTCGGACAATGTTTGACTCTACGACTTGACCGTTTGACGGGCGACCAGATTCAATACCAGGGGTTCGGTTCTCCAAACGCCAGAGGCTGGTCTTCAAGATATCAACACTGCTCCGCTACCATGCTTGCTATGTAGTACAACGAGCGCCCTCCAGCCTCACTCGCATAACAGGAGATTGTTGCCAAACCACCGTTTCCTCACGCTCCCCGCCCAACGCTTCCCTCTTTCCCCGTCCCGTCTAGTGCTTCGGGGTCTTATCCTCGTACGCCTCCGTCACATTCAGCCCCAAGCCATTCGCATCCAAATACAGTTTATTCTTGCCGCCCGCCTCCTGCAGCAGCAGCGCAATATTCCGCGCGTTCTCGATCCTCCTTAGATCGACATAGCTCCTGCTCTTCTTGATCGCGTCTCCGATCAGCTCGGCCGAGCGGGCTTCACCCTGCGCACGCACCACGGTGGCTTGTTTCTCCTGGCGGGCTTTGTCGACGACGAAGGCGGCGCGCTGGGCTTCTTGCTGGGCGACTTGCTTGGCTTCGACGGCGGCGGTGAATTCGGGGGAGAAGGCGAGGTGCTGGTGGGGTTGTTAGTGTGTTGGACATGGAGATTTGGATGACGGCTTACGGTTAAGGAGACGTCGTCAAGCATGATGTTGAAGCGCGCTGCTCGTTTTGAGAGGTTATCCCTCACGAGCCGGGCGACGCTCTCTCGCTGCGTGATGAGCTGGCTGGCGTTGAACTGCGCGACGACGCTCTTGAGCACTTCGTTGACGATGGAGGGGAGGACGCGCTCGTCGTAGTCGGTGCCGAGGGTGCGGTAGATTTGGGGCAGGGCGTCGACTCGGGGTCTGGATAGGACACGGCATGTTATGTTGACCATCTGCAGGTCTTTGGTGCCGGTCAGGGAGGCGACGTTGCGGGGTTTGGCGCGGACGTCGTAGGTGATCGGGGTCTCGAACCAGGGGATACGGAGATGAGTGCCTGGATTATTGATCAGTATCCGCTGCGTTGTGATATGGCATCAATGGGTAGTTACATACCTTCGGGGTAGATTTCCGGCTGCACGCCTCCTATACGAGTATACTTGATAGCTCGGTGACCACCGTCGACGTTGAACAGAGCGTTATTCAGCGCTACAGCACCACCCGCAAGGGCTACGAAAGCTATAACGCCGGTAATGTTTCTGGGACTTCCTCCTAGTCCTCCGCCTCTCTGCTGGGCCGAGGCCAATGTTTGTTGCAGCCGTCGCCATGCTTCCTTCGGATCTTGACCCATTGCTTTAGCTGGGATGACAGAACTGGGTGGAACCTAGCTCTCTGTGAACATATGAATCACAGGTTGGCACTGAAGAAGGTTGATGGTCAAGGTCAATAGTGACGCGGAGAAATTATATCAGCACTTCCGCGCTACGGTGGCTATAGGAGCTTTAGTGCAGTTTGATAATGGGTCTAGAGGAACAAAGCTTCACTAATCGTATTCAAGTAGCTATACGACTTCATCAACGTCTGACCTCAATAAAGTAAGTCTGTAATAGTTACTGCACAGTGAGAGACATAAATAGGCAAAATTCTGTCCAACTGATCTAAAATTGTACCTGGATTAGAAGGTTCTTGCAAGATGACCACCAAGGAGGCGGGAAGAAGTAAGACAATCCCTACAGTACATGCGGAAGCCTGCTGACCGTGTCCCAGCTATTTTCATAGGTAAGTGTTGCGAACAGTGTCGAAACGTGAAACCGTCATTCTGCCACAACCCGCGAAATGGCGCTACCACATAAGACATCCCTTTACGATCAACACCCTAATCATTTATCTCAAAACAGGGAACATTGCCTATGGAACCACAGAGGAGCAGGTGAGCTATCGTAAGCAGCATATATGGGACCTTACTGAGCAGCATTAGATCATCGACGACCTCCTCAGCAAAGCAGGTCGCCCTCTCAGCTTCCGCCTTGTCATCGACGAACAGAACGGCAAGCCCAGAGGCTACGGATTTGCCGAATTCGCCGACCTAGACGCTGCCGACACCGCCAGACGCAACATCAACGGTCTCCAATACAAAGGCCGCGAACTACGCGCCGACTTCTCGAACAATCAGTCAGGCAAAAGCAAGAACGACGCCATGTCCTCGCAACAGCCACCCCAAGAAACTCCCTTCCCAAACGACACAGACGCCACAGCACCACCCACACAAGCAAACGGCCTCCCTCCACTCCCACCCGGCGTCGATCTATCGCCCGGCCTCACCTGCCCCGACGCCATCTCGCAAACGCTCTCCACCCTCCCGGTCCCCCAGCTCCTCGACATCCTCTCCCAAATGAAAGGCCTCGTCATGGGCGACCCCGCCAAAGCGACCGAGCTCCTCAAACAAGCCCCCCAGCTCTCCTACGCCATCTTCCAAGCCCTCCTCCTCATGGGCCTCGTCGACACCTCCGCCCTCTCCTCCGTCATCCAAGAAGCCAGCCAGCCCGCGCAACCACCACCGCAGCAGCAAATCCCGCCTCCACGCCCAACCCCCGTTGGCTACGGACAGCCGCCTCCGCCACAGCAGCAGTACGGGCAGTATCAGCCTCCGCCCCCGTCGCATTTGCTGGATCCGAGGATGGCGCATGTGCCTACGCCGCCGGTGCAGGGGGGCATGTATCAGCCTCCGCCTCAGCAGCAGGCGCCGCCGCCGCAGGTCTCGCCCGAGCAGCAAGCTTTGATACAGCAGGTGCTTGCTATGCCGCAGGCGCAGATTGATATGCTGGGGCCGACGGAGAGGGCACAGATCATGCAGTTGAAGCAGTCGTACTTGGGCGGGAGGATGTGACGGTAGGGTCAAGGGATTTGCTTTGCTTGCTGGGGGTTCCATTAAGCCGTGTGGCCGAGATTCAAGGCTTGAGCGAGGTGTTCAGGAATGTCTCGGTGGTATTGGCGACGGAGGGAGAGTCTGTATTGCAGTAGGTCCACGGACATGAGCGGCACGAGAATCACTCCTCCCCTGGAATAACACCTCAAATTTAGAGAAATCAAGATGCTGCAAAGCATGATTGAAGTTCCCCTTCGTATTCAGCTAATGGTCATATATTCAAGTAAGCTATTCTGGCTGATTTGATATGGTCAATGCTTCGTTTGTACATAACGCCCGTATCCATAAATGCGCCTAGGCAATCTCCCAATGTCCTCAGAGATGCTCGCAAGCCCATTAAAACCCAGTTCCAGCCCAATCCCAACGCCTGCTTCCTCGAGCCCCATTCCCAGTTCCAGCCCGGCCACCCTCCATTACTCATTAAATGACGCTCCCGTCGCAATAGTGTGCCCTCCCAACGCCACCCATGGATATCTTACGCCTTCCCCCTCCTCCTAAGCCCATACTCCTCAGCCTGCAACTCCTTGATCAATCTCAAGCTCTCCTCATCCGCTGTCCCCTCCATGCTGCCCCTCGACTTCCTCTTCTTCACCGATAGTTCCAAGCCTACCTCTTTCTTCTCATCTTCGCCTGTCGTCGAGATCGTCGTTATGGGACTCACTTCTTTGCCCGCGGTCGTCGGCCCACTGCTCGCTCTCCCGCTCTCGCTGGCTTCCGCTGCGTCGTTGGTGGAGCTCGTACTTGCCCTTCGCGACGAGGATTCGGGTGTGTATCGTTGTTCTTTGGGCTCGTGGGATGAGTGCCGCGACAAGGTGGTGGGTGGTGATGGAGGAATGTTGCTTGCATTCTGGTGCTCGGAGGCGGGAGGGGAGACGAGGGAAGCGGCGGGCTGAGATGATGTGGCAAGAGCTGGATCAAGCGGGATGTCTTCCTTACTATCTAGTGGAATTGAGGCGACTGGATGACTTAATGCTACCTCGGACGGTATATCAGGAGCTGGGTCTGAGATAGTGGTGCCAGAGCGCGCTGCTGGTGCTGGCGGGTTCTCCGCGGCCTGATCTTCCTCATGGTAGTCGAGAGAGGTATCTAATGTGCCCATGTCGTCTGCTGCTGCTGCCTCAATCTGATCGAACGCTGAAACTATGTCATGCTGCTTTTGATCTTGCGCCTCGTGAACCGGTGCTGATGGGATCATGTTTGCGACAGGTGCCCGCTGAATGATCTGAGCGTCAGAGACCGTCCTGCAGGAGATATCTTCAACACGATCCTGGGCCAGTGACCCGGTCGATCTTCGTAGCTTCTTAGCTGGAGGGATCTCATTGCCGTTGCTATCGAGCTTCCTCCGTTTGTGTGCAGCGGCAGGCCTGGGCATTGCAGCTTCACGTGCTTTGACAGGATCTTCGTTACCATGCTCGTCATGTATGCACCGTCGCTGTTCCAGAGATCAGCAATATACTTATAGAGTAGATTGATTCTGGGAATGCATACCTTGCTCTTACGGCAGTCGTTGCAAGCCTTCGTTCTCCCCCGTCCCTGCGGTGCGTTCAAAGAGAGCACAGAGAGTCCATTGACTGGGCCGCCGGCAATTCTGTGCTCCAAGCGCAATAGCCCAGCCCCTGACAGGTGGTCCAGCATTTTCGGGGTGCTAGCCATCTCGTCGGGATGCTTTAGTAGATAATCCATATCTTGATTTAATTGCTCCCGATCGGTGTCGGTCAATGCTTTCATGTCAGGAGAAGTGTTGGTCAGCTGTTGCATGGTAATATTAGGATCGACTCGAGCCAAGACCTCCGATTGTCCACTGTCACCATGTCCGCGGGTTGCTTCGGCACCTCCAACAGCATTCACAAGTCCACTGGCAGATACGTTGTCAAGCAAAGGTAGAGTAGGGGGGACAATTGTTTTCTCTGTGCTCGGGGTATGGAAATTCGGGAGGCCATTCTTGAAATCTTTATGCTTGCAGGCGCGACGCCTCTTCCTACATGACTCGCAAGCAACTTTTCGATGCGAACTCGAGCCGGTGCCGGACATTGTTCGGCGCCTCTTAGATCTGCTGAGCGTTTGCATCTCAATGGACTCACCGTTGTTGAGGTCGGACATTTGGCGCTTGTTGGGGGTTTCTGGACGATTCCCATCAACAGTATCTATGGCAGTATTCGCGAATTCATGGTCTCCTTTCACCTCTACATCTGTTGACGTAGCAGGTTGCTGAAGGGATTGCATCCGTGCCGACTGCCGTCTAGGGGCTTGAAGAGCAGCCTCTCGATCGAGCTTTTTCTGAGCTGCGACGCTCAATTTGCCTGCATTATCTGGTTCTGGCACAGCATCTGGATATGCCCAGGACGGTATTGTTTCATTGCCACGCTTCCAGGCGCACCATGCCGCCAAAGCCTTCACGACGTCCAGAGGCTCACCATGACCTCGAGGTATTGAGCGCTTCACAGCACTACGCGTCTCTGCGGTGATGCCATCTGTGATGCTACCCATGTCGATCATTGCAGTCCTCAAGAGATAGCGTACGAGCTCAGGTAGACCTTCCAACTCTCCTTGCGAGTAGTACCTAGCATGATAATTCTCTGAACCAGATCGAGAATTCTCACCCCAATCATTGAAACAGTGATGGGCAGGGCTTTCACGACGGAAGACGCCACCACTCTCAAGTAGATCCTTCACATTGCTAGGTAGAGGGTCTTCTTCGAGATAGCGGAAAGCAGCATACCAATGGATTTTCTGGAAATGAGGGTATCTGAATTTTCTCGCAACCCCGGTAGCCCTTTCGATATTTGAGATTCGAAGCTGCATCGCGTAATTGAGTCTCGTAAGAAAATTGCCACCGATGACCAAGCTATCCTCGGGAGTCCAGACAGCATGAATCCATCCAGCTGGAATCAGCATCGTATCTCCTTCCGAGAGGTCGACTCGGTAGCATTCTTTCGTTTGGTCACCCAGGAACGTCCAATTTTGTGCAGGAGACAGACACCACTCTTCGTACTTTTTCAGATGTTTCTCTTTCGGCGGTATGAAAAAGAATGTTTTCTTCCCCTTCAGAATGTGATAGAACACTGATGAGCCACCAAAGTCGATGTGAAAGTCTGTGAAGCAATCGGCGACGGACATCAGGCAGTAGAACTGGACTCTGGGAATCTCTCCTTTGGCTTGCAGGTCGGCAGGCCAGACCGAGTCCTGAAGGTCAAGATCTCGAACAACTTGCGGCCTTCGTATCAAGCGCCCCAGTTTGCTCTGCGATACTTCGAGGCTGATGACATTGCGTACGATCTTGTTACCCTTGCTTTCATAGTAATCAGTCCAGCGCCGCATGTTCCATTTCTTGCCCTCCCCATTCTGTGATTTCACGTCGATCACTTCTACCTTCTCGTCAGGCCCATATAGTTCAGCCACTGTTCTCACGGTCAGACCCCGTGGCATCACCATATCGAGGGCATCTTGTCCATGGTCCGGGGCACAATGTGCTTCCGAGCCATCAAACGTCCATTCTTCTGGCGGCAAATCTTCGACCATGCCATATCTATGAGAATTCTGATCAGAGTGTGAATCTGGATGCCTGGAGGCGGTAGAGCCAATTCGAGGCTGAGGGTTCCAGGCGGCAGGAATCACTACGGGCTCCCTCCAGCCATTGCATTGCTCGAAGTACTCAGCGGTCACAAGTTCAGGACGCATCCTAGCAAACGTCTCCGGCAAGAATGATATTGTGCCATCTTTGATAGGCTGTATGTAATGGTGTTCAGGAGTGTCGTCGGAGGTCTTGATAACACCCTGGTGCAGACCAGCATAGTCAATCGAACTGTGTGCACGAGATGACTTCCTAACGTAAGTTATCGCTCCGTGAGTTGGCTTGCATTTCCGGCAGCGGTATTTGTCGACGCTTCTGACTTCTCGCTCACTCTTGAAACCCGCACAAGCAAAATGGTACCACGATTTGCAGGCATCGCAACTAATCCAAGAGGTGGAACTAGTATCGACCTCGCCGTTAACGATGTTCCTTGTGAAGCCGCAACAAGCGCAAACAGCCGGAGCAGCAGTGTCGCCAGTCTTTGTAGCATGGTCTGTGTCAATCGCCTTCGGTTCCGCCAAGTCGTACATTGGTGCGATTGAGGGATCATCTGCACTAGATGACAAGCTATCTTCCTCCCCCGAAGTTTTATTTGGCGCAACGTTAATGCTGATGTCGTTCGGCCTAGGTTGTAGGGGGCTTTTGGCTTCGCTCTGCTCCAAACAACGTGGCGATGTCCCGGAAGGGGGTAGAACCTGGTTCACGGCATCTTCCTGTGCCCGAGTTTCATTACTCTCGCCTAGAACATGTTCACCATCCTCCTTTTGATCTCCTATTATGGTGTGCTTGTAAGGAAATTTGTCTTCGAGCACTGAACCAACAGCAGACATAACGGTAGCTTGCTCTCTCAGCGTATCGCTCATTTCTTGCTCAGATATCAGTGACCCTTGTTGCGCTGAAGTTCCCTGAAGACGTGGTGATATTGGTTGAGAAGCTCCGCGCAAAACTTGACCGCAAGTCTTCTGCTCGATTTCACCATAAGCTTCACCTAGTGAGCGCGACCCGCTGAGCCCATCATATCTTGTATGTTCGTAGAGCTTCTGAGGGCTTGCCAATTTCTCGTGTTGCTGCTTCTCCTGGTCGGGCTGTGGTGGCGTCAGGCCGTTCGAAACGGTTGGCGACGCGATGAGCTCGGACGCAATCGGCTGCTCGTCTGCTTGAGGATGGATCTTTGGTGGAACTGAGAATCTGGCCTCCTGCGCGAAGTTGAGCAGTAGCTCCGCCTCCAGCATTCTGCTGTTGGACGACTGCGAGTAGCTTGTAGCCAGCCCCATCCCTGTGTTGACTGCTGAACGGCGCGATAATGGCGATGGAAGCTTTTCAGACTTTGCTCGCTTTGCCGGCCGCTCCATATTGTCGTCGCTATCTATGCCGCTGCGACTGCCTGCTTGCTCATGGTGACTGAATCGGCGGGGCGCGGTATTTGGGTTGGTGGCCAAAGCAATCGATGCGAAGGGGTCCATTGCGCCTCCAGAGCCCACTATTCTTTCGCGCTCATTGCCGTTCATTATGTTTTGAAAGGTGACCGATGTGCCCGAGGCGCTCTTGCAGTGATTTTCCTGACCGGACCATCGCATGCCGCCATACGCCTTGGTTGGACCGTCGGTGAAGAGAGGGGATAGTGCTTCGATGGCGGAGCTTGGCGGAGAAGGTGTACGATATCTGACAGGCCGACGACCTGCGTCTTGCTTGAAAGATCTGGTAGCCATATCGTCTGCTGTGATTCGAGTTACGGCGTGGGGGTAGAGCGGTTCTGTTCAGCGCCAACCGGCTTTGGAATTCCGTCGTCGCATTGAGTGTATAGCAAACGATTGAAAGACTTCACTCTTAATGCAAAGGTCCAAAGGCGACGTGTGAATGTTGTTCAAGAAGACTGCTTGTTGATGGGGAGGGGAGGGGTGGTAAACCGGCCTCGCCAGCTCCGGTCCTGAATTGGCGCTAGCGGATTCACTGAGTCAACTCAATCACCTACGAATGGCCATACAATAGCAATGCAATGCCTGGCGTGCTGCCAGCTTAGCACCGACGTCTACACTACAAAGCTTAGACTGTCCTTACATCGATGGAGGTATTGTGCTTGACAGCTTTTCAGTAGCGGGATTGCATGTACATGCTGCGCGCTCGGCTTGAGGACATCCGACTGCCAAACTTCTTCATTGCCACACAATGTCCGTTAGATGCTTCTCTCTACAGCTGTTTGATAGCTTAGCTCACACACTGCCAGACACTGTCTCACTTCGAAGCTTCAATCATCCACAACGAGCTTCGAATAGCGCTTCAGAGGCCCAAGGATGGCACAGGACCAGCAGGTGGCCTAGAAAAGTCTCAGACGGCATCCCACAATTTTCCATGGGGCTATACAATAAATGATTGAAAGGAGCGCAGGATGATCTGGCGATGACACATGAACGAAAGGAGTACTGTATTGATCTGCAGTCAAAGTCTCATTCTACGAACATGAACGCTTCCAAGCTCCCAAAAGACTGTCTCTGACCTGCTGGGTGGATCTATCCTTGTCATTTCTGAAGCCAGTAATGGCCATCGGTGAGGCAAGGAAATTGTGGGTCAAGGAGTCGAACCAAAAAGGGCGCATATCGAAATGATTGCTGTCCCATGGCCTAGTACCAATGTCACATACATCTCCAATGAATTCTTCGAGCCCTCATAACGGGGATTTGGCTGAGTCAGGCAAACGCCCTAAATATTGGTTTGCCTCTTCCGCTTCGGCTATGGGTCTGCAAGTGTTCTTACAGTCCATTGCGATTCTGTCATTTCGCTCTTCCAGGAGTGACAAAGAACGAGTAAACCACTTCTTGCCGTGGCATGGGATACTTTTGAAAGCTGGGATATACACATGAGCTTGTCAGTGAACGCCACTCGCCATTCTTCGGTAGGCTTGCACCTATTTCGAGGAATTTGGCAAACCCAAGGTTAATCCCTATCAATTACTCGGAACCTTTCCAATACAGAGACTGCGCTCACTGTGATACAAGAAAGCGGTCATGATCATGGTCTCCCTGAATCAATACCGGTTGAAGGCCTAAACATAGCAGGACTTGATGCCTATGGCACGTAACGGCTGGGAGAAGTACATGTCTCCTTACGTACTATCATTTTCCAGTACTTTCCACTTATGACAGAGATCTTAGACGTTGAATGAAGGATTTGAAACCATATGCTGGCATTTCCTAGCATGATTGAAAAAAAGGTTCTCGAGTGAACAGGAACCATGCAGACCACTCTGCTTATCTGGACTATGGTCATTGTCGCATGATGTCAGCTGCACCACGCCGTACGGCCATCAGCAGTCGGTATCTTGCATAATCGGGACTGCATGGTCGGTACTGAATCGTAGAGAACACCATTCTACCCGTGCGCAATCTAATTGGCTGGAAGATGAGTGACATTAATGTTACGTTCATAATTGCTTCTTAAAGGCTCCTCCGGTTCTTTCGGAATTGCATGTCTTCCCAAACGGTGATCGCGGAGCAAGCTGAGCATTAGGTATTGCCAACAAGAATGGTAATTCTAAAGACATTCAACCTTTACACAATAAATCGTGGGACACTACGACCAACGAATGCCTTAGTCATAGACAAAGCGCCATCCAATACTCTCGACTCAGTTTGAAACGCAGAATTTGATGTTCAAATGATTCTTGCTGCAGGAAGATCATCCGAAACTCAATACAAGGCATTAGGTAGTAAGTTGCACCATTGGCGTCTATACTCAAATCTTGAAGTCCTCCTCACCCTCCAACATTACAGCCAAGGGCGACATCCGTTACAAGTCATCGCGGCGTGATCCAAATCGCCGCTGCTAATCACTGACCCTTTACCATTCGCCTAGCGCGTCGTGGCGACGTAAATCTTCCCAGCTCTTGAGAAAACTGGGGATTGCTCCTGTCTTCGGTTTGGTAGAAAAGATCGCGCCAAAAAGCTTCTAGGTTACATTTCATCTACGATTTCTCGTGGCATCGCTCACTCGACACGCTCGCTCTCACTTTTCTCTCTATCTCTAAACTCGGACGACACACTGCCAATCCAATCCAATGTACAGCTAGGTAGTTCTCTATACGGTCTCATATCTACGTGGTCCGATAACGCAAGACTATGTAGCTGAAGATTGTCTATCACTTCTATCGAGGCAACATCTCAGATACTGGTACACATGTTGAACTCCGAACCGGAAATACAATGACACCTTGTCAACACGGAACATAAGGTCTCGATTTCGAGATGATTCTAGTATGCGTCAGTAGAGAAACGCCTATCAAGGAACTACTGTGTACTGATTACATCACACCATCTGATTTACCCCTACCCTTGGCTCGAAACAATGAAATGCCGACTCGCAAATCTATGTCACAATGTAGGCGATGGCGGACAAATACGACATACCCTTCGCACGACATCATGCTGCAGCTGAAGTTCGCCGCATCCGTAGTCAATGTCTATCGCACTCACGGTTCTCTCAGAGACATCACAGCCCTGAACCATGGCATTCGATCGTCCACGCGGTCAGCATGGTTGTTGAAGAGGTTTGACAGTCTCTCTACGCAACCAGCGAGGTCCACCGTCGGTGGAGTAGTATGATTGGGAACCACGCACTAGACCAGCCTGCTTCAAGTAGTGGCTTAACGCGAAACGATATGCCGGCAGCGAAGGTTTTGATAAGCAGGTGACCTATACAGACGTTGACGGCAGCGGGCTCGCCGTAACCCCGAAAACAACAGTGCCGTCCCACGACCAATGCATGCTGGCGAGTGATGGTGCTCTGCATGAACAAGAGCGTAATCCGATGCCAGGGCCCCGCTAGATTTCGGAGGACCTAGGCCGGGTTGTGATATAACACAAACGGCCCAAGGCCTGCTTATATCCAACGAGCTCTTTCCCTGGGTAACGTGCACCTGTCTCAGTGTTTTCCAGATATACTGAATTTATTGGCTAGAGCCCTATCTATCGATGCGAAATATTTGCATACGACGACACCAAGGTCCCCTATCTGCTCCTCTTCGAATAATGAGATCAACGTTGTATGCTCGCTTATCATGGCGAGAGCCTGTCGTAGATTTTCAGGAAGATCCGAGTCCTTCTGGTTGTCTCCACAGAGACTTGTTCTCGGATTGCCCAGAGGTGAAGTTGACCGCCTTTATTACCACATGATCAATTCTGACCGCAAAATCGTCATAGCCGCGATATAGGGTTCCCGAGAGAAAAACACAAGCGAAGTCATAGGAATACGCTGTGTCTCGCTCTGAATGGTTCTTTCGAATCGAATTCGCCATGACTAATACTTGTTTTGGGGCAATGCCACCGAGGCTGTGACCCGCAAACAAGATTCCAACCTCCTCGAAAAGTTTACAACAAAGCTGCTGATACTGTTTACGACAAGAAGCATCAAAACCTGCTAAGACATAGATTCAGCCTACTTTCCTCGAACTCGAACTCTTGAACTTCACTACAATTTACCACCCTAGCGATACTCAAGGACATTGAAGTCCTCGTTGCACTGCTAATCCTCAACGCCTCGTACTTCGACAAGTACCACCTGCATAATTAGAGCAGGTACAAGTCGAGATGACTGATCATTATTCTCAGAAGGTCACAATACCCAAAATTGCCTTGCCCACCAAAATCCACAAGACTCCCAGAAAGAAGCGTGCGCCTCGCGGGAGCCTTTTAGACAGCGACAACATTGGCACTAGCATGTCCAATATACAATGCATGTTCAGTCTCTTCTTCCCAGTACTGTCATTTCATTTCTCTCATGAAGCAGCTATCCTACGCTGCTTCGGCCATGGGCCTGGCTCGAAACTGGAGATCGAGGGGCCCGGTCGTGGTTACGAAGTAGTCGTGGACGTCGTCTAGGAATGAAGAAGTCTGCTTCTCGTCCGCGAAGCTGACATTGTATTTCTTGACCAGAAATGCGGTGACAAGACGCAGCTCGGCTAGTGCAAGATTCTTTCCGACGCAACCGAACCGACCTATCCTTTTGTCAGCTGAAGTGGGCCCTTCGATGGTCAATTCTTCTGCCCAAGGCCTTTACCTGTACCAAAAGGCGCGAATCCAGCCTTGATCTTAACCAACTCTGGACTATCGCACCATCTTTCAGGAATGAAAGACGTTGCCTTCTCGAAGCAGTCGTCACCTTTTGAAGTGTAAGCGTGCGGAAAAGCATGTAGAGCCAGGTCCACCTAACGTTTGAATATGGTATACCTTGGAGCAACAATAGTGGTTTCTCCAGGAACGAATCTGCCGCATATTGTTGCACCTTCTTTCGGTGTCTTCCTGTAACCTGCCGTGGGCACTGCGGGATGTAATCGAAGGGTTTCGTTGATCACACCGTTGAGATACGGCAGCTTCTGCAGTATCTTGTCATCTGAGCAATCGACCGCGGCCACCTCGGCGTGCAATTTCTCAAGTCTGCCAGGGTCTTCCGCCAGGCGGTAGAACAGGTTGATCAACGTCGAGGTAACTGTATCACTCTTCCACTAAGCCTACATTCTCGATCCGAGGGTCTGCGGTTTTGATTACCTCCCAGCCAATATCGCCAATACTGCGTCTCCACTGAGCCAATTCCAGTCCGCTTCTGTGAAGCCGTTCTTTCGAGCATCATCGATGAGCCAGTACGTCACATCGAAATCCGAGTGATTCTTGTCATCTTCGATGAGCTGCCTGCAGTTTAGTGTAGGCCTGTCACTGAACGAAGCTGCTCCCACACAGTCGTACCTTCGCTCGGATTTCTATCTGTCTTCGACACCATCCAAGCATGGCGAACCAGTTCTGATTCATCGGCAGGAACCCAGCCACGTTGAATCCAAGCTGCATGAGCCATGGAACCGGAGACAAGGGGCCCAATAACTCCAAACCTTCCTGCAGCCTCAAGATGGTAGTGTCCCATTCCTCATTGTGCAGCACACTGAAAGAATTACCAAAAGCGAAATCTCCCATCACCGCGAAACCGAACCAACTAAACAACGTCTTCACGCCTGTCGGCTGGCCGGCGGCAACGTCGGTAGCGATGTGCTCTTTAAGCAGTTTGACGTACTCCAACGCCCTGTCCTTGTATCGGACCAGGGCTAATATACCTCTTCAGCTTACGCGCTCGGCATGAGGAACCTCTTCTGACCTTTAGTTGAGAAGCCCTAATCCCATATTCGCCTGCGATTGTCATGACTCTTTCGATCACGGGCTGTGAGCAGCGACTTTAACGGAAGGTTGAAGTCGTACCAATCAGCTTTACTGCACGCGCTCCCTGGCCCATCAATGTCTTGATAGACATCTGGATGGGTGATCGTGAGCTCGTTTGGTCCTTGAGAAAAATCAACTTGAACGCCATACTAGTCTAGCTGCTTGAAAATCAGGCATTTTACCGGTCCGAACGAAGTCGCCGTACTGTTGGGCTAGTCGATCAAGGACCAGATGATTCTTCGAATCACTGCAGGCCCAGACGTGCCAAAGCTTTGAGATCCGGGCGAGAGGTGGGCCGGGGAACCCTGCTCGTGAAACGCGATGGAAGAGGATTCGATATACAGCAATGCTCGTCAATAGAGCCGTAAGGTAAGCACCAAAGACCGATGTGGCTGCCATTAGAGCCGGGATGGCCGCGCATTGCTCGACGATTACCAAGAACGCAGTGTACAGGACAAGAGCCAGCAAATGATAGAAGAGGATTGCAGGGCTGTGTAGGTGCCATTCTCCGTGGACAAACAAGCCATGGTGCACAGAGACGGCTGTGATTACGGCGAGTGCGAGCTTGCCATAGAGTGGCGCATCTCTGCAAGCATCTCTGCCATGGTCCATGATGACTCGAGCCCTAGAGAGGTCTCGGGCGAAGGGCTTTCAGGCTGGACTCGTGAACCACATCAGCTTCCGGCCGATGTCCTGGGCCTTTTTAAGAATAAGTGATACAGCACTGCGAAGCTACCATTTGCTCGTTCTTACAAAGTCAGGACGCGATGTCCAGAATTGCACTTCTTCGAATATCGCAAGTAGAGACAGAGATCGATATAGCAAGCTCGATAGAATTCAGCCTTGAATCAAGGATGCATTTTTCTCTTAAGTTCGAAAGTTCAGTCTCACGCCCAGACTACACACTTATTCAACACGCCATCTTCTCGCTAAAACGTCCACGCGACTTGTGCGATGCAGGTGCTTTCGGGAAGGTGTAAGCGTCCATTGGATGCCAATGTTCTGGGTTTCCCCACTCAGCCGTCCAGTAGCTAGGTATCCAGCGACCGCTGTGCGACATGAGGTGGATGGCTGCGTTACATGAAAGCGTGTGCGCCGTCAGCTGCATTGAATCGTAAACTCTTCGCGATTAGAACAATCAGGGCATGGAAACGGGAGATTTTCCGTTGAGATGACCTCGTTGCCTGCCGAAGGTTGTGGGTGACATCGAGCCGAACCAGCCATTGCGATGGCGCACAAACCAGTCCACAACAGTAACATTGCACTACTCGACGTGCAAATCGCCGATCCTGTCATGGAAACGCTGTACACACTGTAGCTCTATTCAAGAAGCGAGCGACATGTTGACCGTTGAACCTCCCAAGCATTATCTTCGGCCTCCCCGGCGCTCCATCGGGGCCCCTGGCGGACAACCCATCCTCAAGCTCCCCTATCGTCCAGATTCCCATTCAACCTCCTCGTGCACTTGTCTTCAATTGGCTCAACCCTCTTCCTATCTTCAATATCGCCTATCAGCGTCTCCACGCGTTCATAGTGCGAGATTCGCCCAACAAGCCCTAGCGACCTCTGTCAACAAGGCGTATCATTCCTGCTTCAGCACAGACACTACTTCTTCCGGTGGTACCTGCCGTACTGCTCCCAAATCATGCTCCTGGTGCCGGCACAGCGACCGCTCAGCAGTGATCGTCGTAACTCAACGTCAATGGTTGATGTCCATTCTGACTTTTGCGCGACTATGCTACCTTGATGGGCGCAAATGACATGATTGCGATGAAGCCCATGCGGACTCTCTGAGAATGATGGAGATGGATTTCTGTAAGATGCAAGCACTTGAAGCAGTCTTGTAGGACGACAATGATAGAGAACGTACTTGAAATCCAGATAATATAATAGCTAGTGAAAAGTCAAGTAGTCACCAAGTAGGAGCATCCATGATATCAACTCGATGAATCTAGCGGACATTTGGCAATTGGCAAAGCAATGCTCGCTGCATGCGTCTGTCCGAAGCTTGTTGAATGTATATCTCCTTCGCGAAAACAGAATAGGGCTGGTACTTCGAGGATGCGTGGTGGTCATTGGCGAGGGCCCCGGAGCAAGAGAGAGCATTGTTCCAACAGTCGAGTATCGTGAATTACCAAATACCAGATTCACTTCTATCATAAGGCCTTTATTGACCAGCAAGGGTTTTGAGTGTATTCCGGCCCCATCGTCTTGTACAATGACGGTCCTTCCGCCGCGGCACGAGGAACATATGTAATTTTGTCATGTGCCACCGGTGAGATCACCGCTAGATTGATAGCATGCTTCCAGGGCGAGGTATCAGATCTAAGATCGAGTTCAGGATTGGCACCTTCATCCAGGAAATATGAGATCGCCAAGCAAAGGCTGTATATGCAAGTAGTGGAATCTGGAGTCGTTATCGGAGGCCGGTTAGAACGGCATAGTAGTGGGGCTCGAAGCTTCGTGAGGTGACTGCGGCTCCTTCCATGGTAAATATTGCCGAATACGATGATTAGGCGACACACGCTGTGGCCTGAGTATATGTTTAGTTTCCTCGAAGACTTCCTTGAAAGCATCGGGATCGGTCGCATTCACGAAGCGGATGTACAATTTTCCGTTAGGCCTTTTGTGAATGCGTTGGAATACTGTAGCAATGTATGCACATATAGAGGTGCTGTCCATCATACCGGTGTACTTTGGGAAGAATTTGGAGAAGGGCTGTACCTTAAGGTTTTCTACGAACACATCTGTCTTGGTGAACGGGAGGATGATAGGAATTGTCACAGAAATGGCGATATCTTCGAATGCGCTCATAGCATCTCTCAGCTGGTTCTAGTGATTGTCAACGGCTTAGCTTCTCTCCGGACATCCCCGTCTACATACCGCATTGCTGTAGTCTGGCAACCGACGACAGTATCCTGACAGCGCTGCTGTATATATGACTAAGTTAGCGTTGGAGTATGCTGTGCGCCAAGTTTCGTTCCGTTCAGACCGTCTCCCACCAACCTCAGTGGCATGATATCGAACAGATCCAAGTGAGTACGTGGATCTGCACGGCCGGTGCTGGAGTTTCCAATCTGGAGCGGAATATGTCCAGATCCGCAGCTGTACAACTCTCTACAAAAAGTGACTCGAAGCGAAATGAAAAGCTACAAATGTGCTTAGTGAGCTCCTTGGGTACCGATCCAGTTAGAAGACATACAATCCGATGTTGTCGTGAAGTCCTGCATCGTCCTCCGAGCGTATTAGACGACGAATTTTCGAATTACTCAGCAGCTCACGGAATGCTCGTACATAAGAGACAACGGCATCATACGGCACAATTGTGCCCCACGACGCGTGGAATGATTTGAGAGTATCCAACCACTAAAGTCTCGGGTTAGGATAGTGAGAGGGTGCGGCGAAATCTATGCTATACGAACCTTGTGCGCCTCTTTGCTTAGTTGGATCCCAGAATGATCAAATCTGGAAGATACTAGCAATGATGCAGATATCAAATTATCCAGGATAATAGCGTGAATCTCTTCCCTTTCATCCTCGGTATATTGATAGCCACACAAAGCGCGGATTTGCCTGTGGATGGTAGTTTTACCTGACAGCGAGGTGCCTAGAACCACGAGAACCTATCAGCACAAGGTGTCGCAATGGTGGATTACCACGTCCTCAAAAGGAGTAGAATCCATTGCCTGACCTAGCTTGCCAATGAAAAGTAAGGATAATGAACGCCAAACCCCCGAATATGCTAGCTTTCCGTTATAGAGAGAAGGGACATCATCTTCGCCATCGCTGGAATCTACCCGATAGAGATTTGAATATGGAGGACTTGCTAACCTAGAATTGCTATTTCCTGTTCGTCGTAATGATCGCGCGCTTCCGTGGCCACGTTGTCAATTCTATCCCATCCGCCGGCAAAAACTGGTGTAGGAGTGTTTGGCAATACCAATTTAGGCATATATGGTACCCGATGCTGGCGGCTGGATCTAACCCTGTTCAAGCCGTCTTGTTTGGTCGAAGACCATGCATAGTGCTGAGCGTTTGCGAGCTCGTTCGCCGAAATTGGCAACGAGATGACAGACACATTTGACACATTAGCAAGGCTCGTCTCAGAAAGGCACGACCATCCAAAAGAAGTTGCGGCAGAGGACTGTAGAGACTCGCGTGACATTCTCCGCCTAGCTCGACGGTATACTTTAGAACGCCTAAGATCTTGTTCGAATGTGAACCTCTTCATAGCTGTCGCGGCTGGCTCGCTAGCCTTCAATATTGGATCAGTCGCCTGTTGCTTCGGCCGGATCGTCGATGCATCGTCCTCGTCATTGCCTTGGTTCTCGGTTAAAGAGGTTGCCTCCTTTATAGCCTGGTCAGAAGGTAGAGACTCGAGATTGTCGATCCGCCTACACAGATCTTGATTGTGTTGCATTAAATGTTGAACAACGCTGGTCAGTGTCTCAACCGAAGTAGTAGCCCGGTCTACGGAGGCGCTGTTTGACGTGCCAGTCAGCTTAGACCGAGCGAGCGATGAATAGTCTCGAGCCAGCTAGGACGTACCATGTTATGGTAGTAAGCATTAGATTGAGAGATTGTCTCGACGAAGACAGGCGCAGGCATAACCTGGCCAACGCAGGTTCCTTCCTCATCCACGCTATTCGACTAGTCAACCCTGTAGGGGTGGGATCGTTCAAGGACTCGAGAATCTCTTCAAGTTCCGACATAGTCATGACACATGCCGTCAATGTTGCCACAACCTGCTCCAACATTATAAGTGCAGTGCGTGACCTTGTGCCAATTCTTCTTCCCAGCAGGAAAACCTGCAACTGCGTGAGACAGGCATTGATGTCGGACACCTCCTGAAGAACGCCATTTGCGAGTTTTGGGGCATAATTCGTCGCATGGATGATGTTGGTCAAGATTGTCTTGACAGTCGCGGTCGCTCCAAGCAGGCCAACAACGGCTGCCGCTACCGACAGAGGGTCCATGAATTCAGAGTCTGTTCGGATGTCTTCTCTTGCTTCCTAGCTGGAGATCCAATTTCTCTTTCAGCGTGGGTCGCGGACGACTCAAGGGAGTCGAGCAGTTGCCCCAAGCTATTTCTGGTGAATGACACAAAGGGCCGATAGGGGATGGGGGTGAGAATGCGCATAGCCTCCCAACGCCCCCCAGCAGTGATAGCAGCCTTGTTCAATATTCTCGGAGTCGGACAATTCGATTGGGTAATTTGGCTGCGAGGCATACAGCAGAACTAACTTGAGTTCGTCTGGTTTTCACGAGCGGAACCTCTTCCGGCCTTGGCCTCAAAGGTCTTGGCATTGTCGGTTATTTCAAGCTCGTGATAGCCCAGACTCATTCCTCTTCCTAATATAACTAAGAATATGCTTGCTTGACGGGCAATAGCTGTGCTAGATACTACCGGCATGATAGTAGTTGTGAAGAGGTCAATACGCCTTAGACAGAACCATTGAATGGCTTCACACGCGTCGAAACTTGCCTTGGGAGACTGGCCCTCTTCACACATCGTACAAACATCCTTGATGTCTACAAGATTTTCAGTTTAAGCTTGGCCTGCTGCTTGAATGCAATGTTATCATTCAGCCACCGCCCGGCCAGTGATAAGGACAAAGGGTTATGAGTGATGGCGAAAGCCTGATCAATGGAACAAAGATTAATTCTTCCCCTTTAACGAATTATGTACATTCTCTTTCAACATGCGGTGCCGGTAATTGGCCTTGTTGCGCCACGTGTGCGTGCTTTGTGATGGGGAAAAACCATCCCTTTGACAATACCACCTCCATTAACGCGCAGTGTCCTAGGGTTTTGTAAGTCTGTATACTTCTCCTCTCCAGCAAACTCTCAATTGCATAGTATTCTGTCTAGGAAGCTGGTCTTCCTCGTTGATTTCAAGACCTTCATTGAATACGTATCTTGATACATGACCCACGGTGCAGTGTATATGTATCTTTGAAGCACAATCCTTCGCACATTTTAAGGTCCGATTTCGCTTGAGGCGATACAAGACCAAGTCGACTGCAACATGAGGGACTTTAGCTCAAAATTCGCGCCTTTGCAGCCTTCTAGTCTCCAATATACTTCAGGGCCAACCTCACCAGCAAGCCCTAAATCACCCTTTGGTTTACGGCCTCGTCCGCTGGCCACCCGTTCAATCAATACCATTCCATCACCCACGACGGTCTCAGAGCAACATCTCTGGGCAGACTGCTGGAAACCCGTCGATCCAAGCCGGTGGACCTGGCGGTGCCATCTTTGCCATACACAGTATCCACTCGGTGCAAGTCGAAGATGTCTCATTGATGGCCATTATCTATGCACGGGTGAGGTCAAAGCGAGTAAGAGAACAGGAAAATTGAAACGCAGGAATGCTTGCTCTAGTGACTTCGACTACAAAGGCTGGCACTTGTACTCAATGAGAAGGGAAACCCTGAATCGAAAGAAAAAAGTGGAAGCAAAAGGCTGTTCCAACAATTGCTTCCATCCTAGTGAGTGGTAAGCAAATTTCTTGGGCATCTTTTCCTCTTTCGACTGCTCAAGAAGCGTGAAACATGTCTTAGTGGCAGCCGCGCTGGACAACCTCCCACGCCATCCACTGCTTTTATTTTATAGAGTAATACTGACTCCGAGATTGATCTAGTCGTTGGCACCCGGAACGGCATACTAATAGAATCAACGATAATGCTTTCGAAGGCGAAGTCACCCTCTCCTATAATTTCGACGGGTCAACATCTGTAAAGTTTGGGCCTGAAGGGCCAGCCCAAGAGCTCGACGATAAGGTCCGAAGGTACCTGACTACCAGACATAGTCGCTCGGTCTCGGAATTGACCGGACCGCCTCAAAAATTGATAAAGCACCCGAACCCTCTGGCGAGCACACCAACAGCACCTGCTATCGCAGCAGAAGAGGACTCCGGAAAGTCTATGAGTGGGGCGGAGCTCGCATCGCCAGCCATTACATGCGACGAATCGTCTTCCTTACAACCTACAACAGCAGCACCAAGAAGTGAGAGGAGAACTTCTAAGACATTCTGCAAGTCATTAGCAGAGCGCACCACGAGGCGAAAAGCAAGAAAACAAGCAAAGATCATTACTCCTCTGTCACCGATTATAGAAGAGAGTTCGTCCCTAAGAGAGCCGTCTTCGAGCAATGAAAAGGTCAGTCGCCCTGCACTCGACTTCTCCAATTATCTTGGAGGATTCCTAAATTCGAAGGGGTATGGTCCTAAGTCTTTCCTTGATTCTGACTCACCTAGGCAGGACGGTGTTGAAGATTTGGAATCGAAAAGCTACACGGGCTCATTCGGTCTATTTTTGAGTTTAGGTGCAGACTCGGAGATCAGCCGCCCAGCTCTAGAATTTACCAGATATTTTGAACGCTTTCTTGAGTCACAGCAGCACAGCAACTACGAATCATCGATTGCTCCGAAGCCACTCTTCAGCGCAGAACCCGACGAGATGGATCTGGATGATCCCAATACTTCGACAGACTCAAAAGCCGAGCCAAACTTTCACACAGTAGACGCAACCGCCGATGCTGATGTTGATATGCTGTCTGACCTATCAAATTCATTCGAGAAGGCCAGCGTCGAACCTGGCCATGCAGGTTTCAACTTCGATTTTGATCAGGACGAGGTGTCACCACTCTCGCCGCGAAGAAATGCGTGGGATTGGAGTACTGGCGGTATCGGCATGGCGCTTTCGTCACCTCTTCGGCTTGCTGAAGACAGTACGTGGGGAGACAGCATGGAGGTGGACTACAGCGTGTGGTAATTTTTCCTTGCTTATTAATATAGAGAACGCAATTCCGGTAATTTTGGATGGGTAGTTTTTCATGGTTGTTCTGTTATATTCCCTGAGTTCCGAAGCTGTGCATACCCGTTTGGTGATTATGTGGGATATCCGGCCTCAGTACTACAGCTCAGTCCATCCTCTCTCATCTTGTCCCCCATAACCTCACCAATCATTCAAGACCAACGACTCCAAACAACCCAAACAGTCTAAATATCCACTCAGAAGACTCTTCACTCCCCTTCCTAAGAAAAGCCCATCCCGCACCCAAGCCCCCATGTACCTGCACCAACTGTCGTACATTTCCCAACCAGCCCTCTTCCCTCGTTCCTGCATAGACACCATCTACCTCCTGTATCCGAATAAGCTCTTCCCACTTCCCCGCCTCCAGGCTCGAAAGACTCCCCCCCACTCCCCCCCACACCACCCCACCCTCCCGCGTTCTTCCCCACCCCAGAAACCATCTTACCCCCACCCTTGCCCCGGCTTTTCCACCACCCCCAGTAACCTCCTTGAAACCCCCCCAGAGACCAAACCACCAATTTCAAATACAACCACCCGATCCCCACCACACTCCCACATACCCCACCGAGCAGAATTGCACCCGCACGGCCAAGCGCGCGGCGCCGGATGGGTGGAACGATCTACAGTGCGCAAGGCGGGTTCTCTGAGCTTTTGTTTCTGCGACTGGAAGTTGTGGA